>Ga0070730_10000012_pt1 | contig 247746 bp, 242 predicted proteins | sample Coa_R1_3_FD_66447 | JGI IMG/M metagenome (GOLD analysis project Ga0070730, IMG submission 66447) | Surface soil microbial communities from Centralia Pennsylvania, which are recovering from an underground coalmine fire - Coalmine... | ecosystem: Environmental > Terrestrial > Soil >... | reverse complement strand
CACGGCTTCGCTGAAGCCCGCCGAGGTCGAGAAGAAGTGGATCGTGATCGACGCCGAGAACGCCGTGGTCGGCCGCCTCGCGACCTTCATCGCCAACCGTCTTCGCGGCAAGCATCGCGCTGATTATACCCCCCACGTCGATTGCGGAGACTTCGTTGTCGTCGTCAACGCCGATAAGGTGAAGTTCACCGGCCGCAAGCTGGAAAACAAGATCTACTACTGGCACACCGGCCACCCGGGCGGCGTCAAAGAGCGCACGGCTGGGGCGATCCTGGGTGGACGCTTTCCTGAGCGGGTCCTGGAGAAGGCCGTTGAGCGGATGTTGCCCAAAGAGAGCCCGCTGGCGCGTAAGCAACTGACGCATCTGCGCATTTACAATAGCGCCGAGCATCCGCACGCCGCCCAGAACCCCGAGACCATCGCGTTCGCCGATCTGAACGCCAAAAATGTGCGGAGCGCCTAAGCATGTCGGAAGCAAACACCTCCGAAGCGACTGGCTTCGACGCCCTGAAGGGCTTGAGCACGCAGGCGGAAGATCAGGTCGTTCACGAACGCAAGGTCGACGCCCAGGGCCGATCCTATGCGACGGGCAAGCGGAAGAACGCCATCGCACGCGTCTGGATACAGCCCGGCAAGGGCAAGATCACCATCAACGGTCGTGATCAGGAAATCTATTTCGCCCGGCCCGTGTTGCGGATGATGATCGCCCAGCCGATGGAGCTTTCTGACCGCGCTGGCCAGTTCGACGTGATCGTGTCGGTTCAGGGCTCGGGGCTCTCAGGCCAGGCTGGCGCGATCCGCCACGGCATTTCGAAGGCTCTGACCTACTACGAGCCGGCCCTGCGCGCGGTTCTGAAACCGCATGGCCTGCTCACCCGCGACAGCCGTGTGGTTGAGCGGAAAAAATACGGTAAGGCCAAGGCGCGACGCAGCTTCCAATTCTCGAAGCGCTAAGAGCAAGTCTGCGACAATTCGCAATTTGAAGGGGCGCTTCGGGAAACCGCAGCGCCCTTTTTAAATCTCGCCCGTTCTCACCTCGCCCGTCGGCGCCTTGTGGGAGTGTGGCGCAGATGCGGCGTTGAAAGCGCTGTCCCTCAGGGGGAGTTGGATGGTTAGGTCATGACCCACACAGTCTTCATCGATGGAGAAGCCGGCACGACGGGTCTGCAGATCCGTGAGCGGTTGGCTGGGCGGGCCGATCTTGAAATCGTTTCCATTGATCCGTCGCGTCGTAAGGATGCTGACGCCCGCGCTGAGCTTCTAAACAGCGTCGATGCAGTTGTGCTTTGTCTGCCCGATGACGCCGCGCGTGAGGCGGTCTCGCTGGTCCAGTCCAACAGCGTGCGCATCGTCGACGCCTCAACGGCCCATCGCACGGCCCAAGATTGGACCTATGGCTTCGCCGAAATGGATCGCGGCCAGCGCGCCGCGATCGCAAAGTCCAGGCGGGTGAGCAATCCCGGCTGTTATCCCACCGGCTTCATCGGTCTCGTGCGCCCCTTGGTCAGGGCGGGCTTTGTGCCACCTGACTTTCCTCTGAGCGTCAATGCGATTTCCGGCTATTCCGGTGGGGGCAGGGGGCTGATCGAGGAATTCGAAGCCGGGCCTGCGCCAAGCGGGTCACGCGATGCATTTCGGATCTATGGGCTCAATCTGGCGCATAAACATCTGCCGGAGATGCAGCTCCATGCCGGGCTTAGCCACGCGCCGGTGTTCGCGCCATCCGTCGGCCGTTATGCCCAGGGTATGATCGTGGAGGTTCCACTGCAGCTTTGGGCCTTGCCCGGCGCGCCCAGCGCTGGCGACCTGCACACGGTTCTAGACGACGCCTATAGGGGGGAGGATTTTGTCGAGGTCGCCAGCTTGGCTGAGTGCATGGAGTTGCAAAAGTCACGGGCCGGCGCGGGCGGCTATGTTCAAGCTCTCGATCCTGAAGCGCTGAACAACTCCAATCGCATGAGACTCTTTGTCTTCGGCGACGCTGGCGCAAGCCAGGTGCGACTGGTGGCGCTGCTCGACAATCTTGGAAAAGGAGCCTCTGGCGCGGCGGTCCAAAACCTCAATCTGATGCTAGGTTTGCCGGAAGATGCAGGTCTTTAGAGGAAGGGATCTCTGGCGGTCGGCCGATTTCTTCCATGCCGTTAAGGAGCTCGACGCCATGAAGTCTATCAGCTGCGCAGCCTTCGCCCTGGCCCTGGCGTTTCCGGCGACAAGCTTGGCTGAACCGCCGGCCCCGGCCGGCGCTGCTCAAATCGTCAGTTCCGCCTTCGGTATCTTCCAGGTCGACGCCAATAACCAGCCATCATTCCAGCCCGCCAATGTGGTGCCGCTGATCGAGAAGCAGAGCTATGGCTGGATCATCCAGGTGAAGACCGACAAGGCGACGGTTCACTATCGCGAGGAGCTGTCGTTACCTGCGGCGGCCAAGACCTGGGGCACGGAAGGCTCCGCCGACATCAAGGTTGGTCAAGACCAACGCACCTCGGTGACGGAACGCGACGTTACGCCAAAGAACGGAATAATCCTCAACGTCTGGAATGTCGCCGCCGGGGACCCAGCGGGGCACTACATCATCAAGGTCACCGTTGACGGCTCTGGGGTGCGTCAATTCGATTTTGACGTACGCTAGCTGTGACCCCAGGATGAAACTGCGCCGTGCAGAATCAGTCGACGCCGCGGCGATCGCAATCGTGCATCAGACCGCGATGCGGGTCTCATTGAGCTTCCTGCCGCAACTGCACTCCCTTGAAGACTATCTGAACTTCTTTGCGCAGAGGTTCTTGCCGCACAACGCGGTGTGGGTGGCTGAGGTTGGCGGGCGGATTGTCGGCTATATCGGGTTTAACGCCGAATGGATCAATCACCTCTATGTGCTGCCCGACTTCCAAGGCCAAGGCGTTGGGCCAGGCTTGCTGGACGTAGCCTTGGCCGATGGTTCGCCTCGGCGTTTGTGGACATTCCAGGAAAATCATCGGGCGCGGCGCTTTTACGAGGCCAGGGGATTTGTGCTGATTGAACTCACGGATGGCGCGATGAACGAGGAGAAGACGCCGGACGCCCTTTACGAATGGCGCGGCTGACAAATAATTTCCGTTGAACACCTGTAACCTTGGCGATGATGAATACGTAATCGAGGCATGAGCATGTTTGATATCTCCCGCCGAAACCTGCTGATGGCCAGCGCCCTTGTGAGCGCGGTCCCCGGCGCAGTCCTGGCCGCAGCCGATCCCTATGCGAGTTCGCCTTTCCGCAAGCTCGTAGACGCCGATTGGAAAAAGCGGCTTCCGGACGCCTCCTACGAGGTCCTTCGCCACGAGGACACCGAGCGTCCAGGCTCCAGCCCGCTGCTCAATGAGCACCGCAAGGGGACGTTTGCATGCCTCGGCTGCGGACTTGCGATCTTCAAGTCAGATTGGAAGTACGAGAGCGGCACCGGGTGGCCCAGCTTCTACACCGCCATCCCCGGGGCGCTGGCCAAGAAGACAGACCTGGCGATCGGCGTTCCACGCACAGAATATCACTGCGCCCAGTGCCTTGGTCACCATGGTCACGTCTTTGACGATGGGCCGAAGCCGACGGGCCTGCGCTATTGCAACAACGGCCTCGCCCTCAAGTTCGTGCCCGCCTAGCCTTCTCGTGAGAGGGCTCGGCGCGAAGCGAGGGGCTCGCTTCGCGCTGGTGGATGCTTCCAGACCCGGAGACGTTGCTCTCTAGCTTGGACGGGCGCGTGAGCAGGGTCACGTCGCCCGAACCCGAAATATCAATGGTCGCCGATCCTGTGGGGGCCAGCGTCGCTGCGCCAGATCCATCGATCGCAACGCTTGCGTCACCTACCTTCAGGCCGGAGAGGTCGGTATCTCCAGATCCTGAGACGGAAAGCGCAAGGGATTTGGTCTGGCCCTTGGCGCTGACATCGGCGTCGCCGGAGAGGTCGACGCTGAGCTTGTCCTGACTATAGCTCTCGATCGCCAGCTTGCCGGAGCCGCTGACATCAAAATGCGTGACGCTGGGCGCTGTCATGACGATGGTGACGTCGCCCCATTGCATGCTGTGATGCCGCAAATGCAGGTGGCCGCCGTCGAGTTCGATATTGTCGATCTCGTGCTGCGGACCGGTGATCGTGAGCTTTCCCGGGCCAGGGGCCTGAGTGAAGGTGACCTCAGCGGGGAGATCAATATCGAGCGTGTCGGCGCCGGACCAGGCGAGTTCGCGGCTGCCTTGCGCTCCGCCGTCGCGATCGGCGTGAAGCCCCCAATGGCGCGGGGCGTTATCATCGAACACCCAACCCCAGTGGCTGTCCAAGCGGTTCCATACGCTGTCGGTAAAGACCTCCGGGCCGCCGATGGCGATCGCGGTGGATAGCGTGACCACCGAGACCAAGAAGCCAGTCACGGCGATCATGACAAGCACGCGGATCATTGCAGACCTCCAACGGGCTGAGGCTCCAGGGCGGGCTTTAGGAGCTGAAAATGAAGCCGGCCGTACCAGACGAGCGCATTGACCAGCCCGATGGTGACGATCGAAAGCACAGCGCCAATGGAGGTTGCGCCTGTCATCAGGCCAATGCCGGCTAGGATCGCTGCTGCAGGCCCGCCAGGAAGCCCCGTGAAGGGACCTGCTGCGAAGACCACGCCGCCTGCAAAGAACAGCGCGATGACCGCCACGCCAATCCCAAAGATCGCGCTTCCAACACCCATGAGAATTGGCAACAGGATGAGGATATCAATCGCCCCAAGACCAAGCACCGCAAAGACTGCAGAAGCGCCGGATGAGGCGCTGCGCTGTTCTTCCCAGCGTCTAAGGCCGGCCTCGGCGCGCAGTTCACGGGCAAGTCGACCTGGATCCCCCAACCCTGCGGCGACATCGGCCTCGCTACGCCCGGCTGCTGCGCCTTCATTGAAGTGATTGTTGTAGTCCGCGATGATCTCGGCCTGGACTGTCGGGGGCATGCCGCGAAGTCCTTCCATAAGCCGGGCCATAAACGCCTGACGGGTCATTTCGCCCCTCCAAGAATGTTTTCAACTGCTCCGGCGAACGAGCTCCAGGCGGATTTCTGCGAACTGAAGCTCGCCTTTCCAGCCTCTGTCAGGCGGTAGTATTTGCGCGAGGGGCCGGATTGCGATTCGACCAGGTAGGTCTCCACGAGGCGATCAGTCTGCAATCGCCGCATCAGCGGATAGATCGTTCCTTCTCCCATTCCGATCGAATCGGAGAGGCGGCTGGCGATCTCATAGGCGTAGCTGTCGTGCTGGAAGAGCAGCGCAAGGACGCAAAGCTCAAGCGCACCCTTTTTCAGCTGGATCTCAATGGGTTCAGGCACTTTGGCGCCTCCTCACATCACCAGGAGCCTATCGCAAGGTATTGGTTGATGCAAGGTAGTGGGCATTAAACGTTAGTAACATGGGCTGCAGCCCGACCTAGGAACGCACCTTCACATAGCTCCCAGGGGCGTCTGCGATCGCCTTGAGCTTCCCTTTTGAAGGATCTCGCGCCGGCGTTTGCTTGCCGGACCGCCCCTTCAGCCAGGTGATCCAGTGGGGCCACCACGAGCCGGGTGTTTCGGTGGCGTCGGCTTGCCAGGCTTCAAGCGTGGCGGGCAGTTGGTCATTGGTCCAATGCTGATATTTGTTGGCGGCTGGCGCATTGATCACGCCTGCGATGTGTCCCGAACCGGCAAGGGTGAAGGTCACCGGCCCCCCGAAGAGCCTTGCGCCCTTATAGACCGAGCGCGCAGGGGCGATGTGGTCTTCTTTGGATGACTGCACATAGACAGGGGTCTTTACCCGCTTGAGGTCGAGCGTGACGCCATCCAGCACCAATTCGCCCTTGGCCAGGGCGTTCTCGCCATAGAATTTGCGCAAATAGAACATGTGCAGCGTCTTGGGCATCCGGGTCTGATCGGAATTCCAGAACAACAGATCAAACGGCTTGGGCTCTTTGCCGAGGAGGTAGTTGTTCACAAAGAACGACCAGATGAGGTCATTGGCCCGAAGGGCGTTGAACGTATCGGCCATGGATTGGCCTGAGAGAACGCCGCCGCCCGCATCCATCTTTTGCTCGAGATCCTTCAGCCAATCTTCGTTGGTGAAGAGCAAGAGATCCCCAGCTTCAGAGAAGTCTTGCTGGGCGGCGAAGAAGGTCGCCGAGGCGATGCGTCGATCGTCCTTGGCGGCCATGTGAGCCAAGGTCGAAGAAAGCAGGGTGCCGCCGATGCAATAGCCGACCGTATTGACCCGATCTACGCCGCACTGATCCATGGCGGCCTGAGTTGCGGCATAGATGCCGTGGCGCATGTAGTCTTCAAACGTTCGGCTCGCCAATTCCGCGCTAGGGTTCACCCACGATGCGACAAAGACCGTGATCCCTTGGGCGGAAAGCCAGCGGATCATCGAATTCTCTGGGCGCAAATCGAGGATGTAGTACTTGTTGATCCACGGCGGAAAGATCACCAATGGGATCTCACAAACACTCTCTGTTGTGGGAGAAAATTGAATTAACTCTATGAGTTCATTTCGGAAAATTACTTTTCCTGGCGCCGTGGCGACGTTTTCTCCAATCTTGAACATCGCATAGTCGGTCTGGGCGATGGAAAGCTGTCCTCCACCGCGTTCCAGGTCCGCCGCAAAATTCTCCATTCCCTTGACCAGGCTTTCGCCGCCTGTGGCCATGACTTCGCGCAGCGCCGTGGGATTTGAAGCGAGGAAGTTCGATGGGGAGAAAGCATCGGTGAGCATTTTCATGAAGAATTCGACCCGCCGTTTCGTCATCGGATCGATGTCGTTCACCTCGGCGACCAGCCCGTTCATCCAGTTGGATGTGACCAGATAAGATTGCTTGATGACGTCGAAGACGGGATTTTCCGCCCACTCTGGATCCGTGAACCGCTTATCGCCGCGTGCGGGAGAGGCCACCGGCTCAGGATTTTCCCCACTCATGCGTCGCGCCGTGGACTGCCAAAGCTCCAGGTATTTCGAAAACAGGTCGGCCTGCGCACGCATCAAACGATCCGGCTCGGCGGCCAAGCGCCCCATCACCTCGCTGAGCGCTGCGCCCACATGGAAAGGGTCCGGCGAGAGGGCCGCGGGGCGATCAGCCTGGCGCAACGCCATTTCCGCGATCGCGCCTTGCGCGGTCAAGGCGGCCCGCGCGAGGTTGCCTGACAGTTTCTCTATGACAGCACGCTGCTCAGCCGTGAGGTTGGCGGTTTTGTCCATGTCCGCCATCGAAAAGGGCGGCAGGGTCTGATTTTGCACCGCGGCTTGCGGGAATGCGGCGAGCGGGTCTTGAGCCTGCATCTTGGACCGGTTTTTGTCGGCTGAACCCTTGGGCTTTTTCGCCCCTTCGGCGGATTTGGACTTTGTGGCCTTCGCCTTGGCGCCTTTTGATTTTGGGGCCCTGGTCGGCGAAGTTTGCTCAGTCATCGAAAGTCCCTCCGGCGACGAAAGCGCGCGCGCCCTTTCGTCTGTCTCGATCATCGCTTAAGACCGGATCGGAAAATGCAAGTCCGGTCGAGCCCTTTTGTAAACGTCCGCACCGGCCAGGTGAGCAGAAACCTCGTGCTGGTCATGGGATCGTGTTCGCTTTTGTCGGCATGTATCGGCAATCCGTTTGCACGCGCCCAGGTCGATCCACGTTCTCCAATTGCAGCTGAGGTGGCCAAGAGCGTTCGGCCGCACGCCAGCTATCCGACTTTTAAAGACATTCCTCCCGTCCCGAAGGACCTGCGGCCGCACAAGGAATATGGCGAGCAGGCGGACGTCATTGAGAAAGAAGCCGCTGTGCTGACAGCGGCGACGCGCGAGCAGACCTGGACGTTGAGCGACACCGGGGCGTTCGTAGCCCAGGGCCTTGCAGACGCCGGACCCGCTATCGCACCGGCCGACCCGGCTGAAACCGCCGCCTTTGAAAAGGATTCTAAGGCGCGAGCTACTGCGCCTCCGCCGCCCAAGCGATAAGGGCCTGCGGGGGCAGAAAATTCATTCAACCATGGCTTGGCTGGCTCCAGCCCGGAGACTACCAAGATCCGACCTCCGCTTTCGAAAAGCCGCAATCGGGCTCCCCGCGGCGCAAGACCTTTCAAATGACCCCCGACTTCCATCGCATTCGACGCCTCCCGCCCTACGTTCTCGAGGAGGTCAATCGAATAAAGGCCCGTCTGCGGGCCCAAGGCACTGACATCATTGACTTCGGCATGGGTAATCCAGACATGCCGACCCCCAAGCACATCATCGATAAATTGATCGAAACCGCGCGCGATCCCAAAGCGGGCCGATACTCAGCATCCAAGGGGATCATCGGCCTTAGGCGCGCGATGGCCGGCTACTACGATCGGCGCTTCGGCGTGAAGCTCAATCCAGAGACCGAAGTCATCGCCACGCTAGGTTCCAAAGAGGGATTTGCAAATCTTGCCCAGGCGCTGACAGCCCCCGGCGACGTCATTGTCTGCCCCAATCCAGCCTATCCGATCCATGCCTATGGTTTCATCATGGCGGGCGGAGTGATCCGACATGTTCCGGCCCTTTCGCCAGAGGACTATTTGGCGGGGATTAGTCGCGCGGTGAAGCATTCGGCGCCGCCGCCCACGGTGCTGATCTTGTCATATCCGTCGAACCCGACGGCCCAATGCGTCGACCTGGATTTTTATCGCGACGCGATTGCGCTCGCCAAGCGTCACGACATGCTGGTGATCTCCGATATCGCCTATTCGGAGATCTATTTCGATGACAATCCCCCGCCTTCAGTGCTGCAGGTCGAAGGCGCCATGGATATCGCCGTGGAGGTGAATTCCCTCTCCAAGACCTATGCCATGGCCGGTTGGCGGGTGGGCATGGTGGTTGGCAATGCGCGTATCTGCGCAGCTCTCGCCCGGGTGAAATCCTACCTGGATTATGGGGCCTATACGCCCATACAGGTGGCTGCGGCCACGGCGCTAAACGGACCTCAGGACTGTGTCGACGAAATCCGCGCAATCTATAAATCCCGCCGCGACGTCCTGGTTGAAACCATGACGCGGGCAGGCTGGAATATCCCTTCGCCTGCGGCTTCAATGTTCGCCTGGGCGCCGGTGCCGGCGCAATTCAAAGAGGCGGGGAGCCTATTGTTCTCCAAACTTCTTGTCGAAGAAGCCGGCGTGGCTGTCGCCCCAGGCGTAGGCTTTGGAGAGTATGGGGAAGGTTTTGTTCGCGTGGGTCTGGTGGAGAACGAGCACCGAATTCGCCAGGCGGCGCGCAATGTGAAGAAATTTCTCGGCCAGGCCGACGAAATCTTGGCGCGCCATCACAACGCCCAGGCCGCCCAATGAGCAAGCTCCAGCCTAAGCTCTGGCGTCTGGGCGTCGCAGGACTGGGAACAGTCGGGACGGGCTTGCTCACCTTCCTGACCGACCATCCCGAATTTGCGCCGGCCGGGGGGCGGGTGAGCGTCACCGGGGTCTCAGCGCGTTCGCGTTCGCGCCCTAGGGTCTTCGATATATCGGGCCTGCCCTGGTTTGATGACCCGGTGGCTTTGGCGACGTCACCGGAAAACGACGTCTTCGTCGAATTGATTGGCGGTTCGGACGGACCTGCAAAAGCCGCTGTCGAGGCGGCGTTGCGGGCTGGCAAGCCAGTGGTCACCGCAAACAAGGCGCTGATCGCCGAACATGGCGCGGAGCTGGCGCAACTCGCCGAAGCTCGGGGCGCGCCGCTGCTCTTCGAAGCCGCGGTGATGGGCGGGGTGCCTGCCGTGAAGATTGTTCGCGAGGCCCTTGTCGGCGACGAGATCCGCTCGATCGCTGGCATCCTCAACGGCACCTGCAACTACATCCTGACCGAAATGGAAACCACCGGTCGTCCATTTGCAGACGTTTTGGCCGAAGCCCAGCGGCTGGGATATGCAGAAGCTGATCCGACCATGGACGTTGGTGGTTTCGACGCCGCCCACAAAATCTCGATCCTGGCAGCGCTGGCGTTCGGCTGCGCGCCCAATTATGCGGCCGCTGAAATCGAAGGGATTGAGAATATCGACTTGCTGGATATCCAGCTGGCGCGAGATCTGGGCTACCGGATCAAGCTGGTCGCCTCTGCGGACCGTTCGCCGGCAGGCGTGCTGGTCCGCGTCCATCCCTCCCTGGCGCCGCTCGCCCATCCCTTGGCGCAGGCGGGCGGAGCTTTGAACGCCCTCTTCATTGAAGGTGTTCGGACGGGGCGGATCTTCGTGCAAGGCTCCGGCGCCGGCTCTGGTCCGACCGCTGCGGCCGTCGCAGCCGATATTGCAGACGTCATGACCGGCGCCGCCCGACCGGTTTTTCAGGCGCCCGCAGAGCGCCTGACGCCCTTCAAACCCGTCGATCCAGCCAAGAGCATTGGACGGGCCTACCTTCGACTTTCAGTCAAGGACGAACCAGGCGTGATCGCCGCCGTCTCGGAGACGCTTGCCGAGGCGGGGGTCTCGATTGAGAGTTTCCTTCAAAAGCCGGTCGAAAACGCCCAAGGGGTGCCGATCGTTCTTACAACGCATGCGGTAGCCGAATCCGTACTTAAGATGGCAATTGAGCGTATCGCAGGCCTGCCGGCTGTGCTCGACCGTCCGCGCCTGCTACGCATCGCCCGAATTTGAATCCGGAGACGCTGACGACATGACTTCCGAAGTCCTCGACCGCAGCCTCGTGCTGGACGCGGTCCGCGTCACTGAGATCGCCGCAATCGCCGCTTGGAAGCTCGTCGGGCGTGGTGATGAGAAGGCGGCCGACCAGGCCGCGGTCGACGCCATGCGCACAGCGCTCAACGAACTCAATGTCGATGGTGAAATCGTCATCGGCGAGGGCGAACGCGATGAAGCCCCGATGCTTTACATTGGTGAAAAGGTCGGGAAGGGCGGCAAACACAAGATCGACATCGCCCTTGATCCTTTGGAAGGCACAACCTTGACCGCCAAGGCGATGGCCAACGCCTTGGCGGTGATGGCTTGGGCGCCGAAGGGCACCATGCTGAACGCGCCAGACACCTACATGGACAAGATCGCCTGTGGTCCGGGTTACCCGGCCGGTGTGATCGATCTCGACAAGAGCCCATCTGAAAACGTCAGGTCGCTGGCCAAGGCCAAGGGCGTCAAGGCCGATGAGATCACCGTCTGCGTCCTCGACAGACCTCGCCACGCTGAAATCATCGCTGACCTGCGCGAGGTGGGCGCGCGGGTCTATCTGATCACCGACGGGGACGTCGCAGGCGTTATGAACACGGCCGATCCTTCAACCGGCGTCGACCTCTATGTGGGCTCCGGCGGGGCTCCTGAAGGGGTCTTGGCTTGTGCGGCTCTGAAATGCGTCGGCGGCCAATTTCAGGGGCGGCTGGTTTTTCGAAACGCCGACGAAAAGGCCCGCGCTGCGCGCGTGGGGATCAAGGATCTCGACCGCAAGTATGATTTGCACGAGATGGTGCGGGCCGATGCGATCTTTGCGGCGACCGGCGTCACCGACGGAGCCTTGCTCGACGGCGTCAAGGTCAAGGACGGCTTCGTGCACACCCACACCCTGGTGCTGAATTCCGCAACGCGCACGGCGCGCGAGGTGCGCATGAAGCGTCCGATCTAACTCTACGTCCGTATTTGGCGCAGCCCACCGTTAGACGAAGCTTGGCTCCACTGGCGACTCATCCCGTGCGAGCCGATAGTGTGGCCTTCACAGTCTGGAGCGGCGCGTGGCGGACGGCAGCCCTCAACTTGCCTTTCTCGGGGTCTCCAGTTCGCTCTCTGGACGACTTTGGCGTGAGCGACCGGCGGATCCTCAGCTGGTGCGTCGCCATCTGCTAGACCATGATCTTTCCGAGCCCTTGGCGCGTGCGCTCGCGTCTCGTGGCGTTAAGGCCGAAGACGCGAGCGCCTATCTCAATCCGACGCTGAAAGCCCTTTTCCCCGATCCGTCCAGTTTCACCGACATGGATCGCGCCGCGTCAATTCTCGTCGATGCGCTCGAACGCAAACGTTCCCTGGTCGTCTTTGCTGACTATGACGTCGACGGCGCATCGTCAGCAGCTCAGCTCGTCCGCTGGTTTCGCGCCCTAGGCTACGAACTGCCCATCTATGTCCCAGACCGCATCCTGGAGGGTTACGGTCCATCCCCAGCCGCCTTCCAACGCTTAAAAAACCAAGGCGCGGAACTCGTGATCACCGTCGACTGTGGCGCTGCGGCTCACGACGCCTTGGCTTGCGCTGCGCAGATTGGTCTGGAGGTGGTGGTGATCGACCACCATCTGATGCGCGGCCAGGAGATCCCCCACGTCGCAGCCCTGGTGAACCCCAACCGGCCGGACGATACGTCTGGCCAAGGCCATCTGGCGGCGGCTGGGGTGACCTTTGTGTTGTTGGCGGCCCTCAATCGTGAAGCCCGCAGGCGGGGGTTGTTTGGCGACCACGCCGAACCTGATCTTCGTCAATGGCTCGATCTGGCCGCCATGGGGGCGATCTGCGATGTGACGGAATTGCGTGGTTTCAACCGCGCCCTGGCGGCCCAGGGACTGAAGGTCATGTCGGGGTGGCGCAACGCCGGGCTGAAGGCGCTGCTGGACGTCGCAAAGGCTAGTGGGCCCGCCTCGGTTTTCCATGTCGGGTTCATTCTGGGGCCGCGGATCAACGCCGGTGGCCGCATTGGGCGCGCTGACCTCGGTGCGCGCCTGCTTTCGACCGATGATCCCGCTGAAGCCACGGAACTGGCTCAGCAATTGGACAGCCTGAACGCCTCGCGCAAAGAGGTCGAACAGGACGTGACGACAGCTGCGATGGCCTGCGTCGAACGGGAGAGCAATCTGTCAGACGCCCCCATGCTGCTGGTGGCCCAGGATGACTGGCACCCCGGCGTGATCGGCATCGTGGCGGGACGTTTGAGGGAAAAATATCGAAAGCCGGTCGTCGTCGTGGGCGTTGATCGTGCATCGAACGTCGGTAAAGGGTCTGGTCGCTCCCAACCGGGCGTGAACCTGGGCCGCGCCGTTCAGGCGGCCTATGATGAAGGCTTGTTGCTCGCAGGCGGAGGTCACGCCATGGCCGCGGGGCTTTCTGTGCGGCCCGATACGATCCCGGAACTGCGCGCGTTCCTCTGCGAACGCCTGGCCTCAGAGAGCCAAACTGCGGCGGCGGCGGATTATCTTGAGATAGATGGTTTGGTTACGACGCGAGGCTGCGATCGGGCTTTGTGGCAAGATTTTCAACGCTTGGCGCCGTTCGGACCGGGCAACGTCGAGCCGATGTTCGCAGTTGCTGACGCGCGCATTGAGCGACCCATGGCGCTCAAGGGCGGCCATGTTCGGTGTACGCTGACCGATGCAACGGGCGGCAAGTTAAAGGCGGTCGCCTGGCGTGTCGAAGGCGGCGATGCAGGTCGAAGGCTCTTGAACGAAGGGGGCGCGATTCATGTCGCCGGTCGTCTGAAGCCGGATGACTGGCAGGGCCGCCAAGGTGTCGAATTTGAGATCGAAGACGTCGCCGATCCCAGGCGAGCGTGAGGGTCTGCGAACGACGCGCCTGAGGAAGCCGGGCTGGGTCGAGAGGCGGCCTTGTGAGGTGGCCTTGCACCCCCTTAGGAAGGCGGATATAGAGCCGCCCTCGCGCCACGCGGTCCCTTCGTCTATCGGTTAGGACGCCAGGTTTTCAACCTGGAGAGAGGGGTTCGACTCCCCTAGGGACTGCCAGGCGAGGGCTTAGGGCCCCAAATCCTTCTTTCAGCCAAAGCCCAACTGCAGCGCCACGCCATCGCGAGCTTGGGACGCTCAATTAGATGCCGGGAATGTCGCGCCCGGCCGGCGAATTTTGCGCCTGATCGTGGCCTGCGCTTTGTCTCGCCTCAGTCGAGGGGACGTGCGCCGCCGGTCTTGCCGGGCTGGATGGCGCCTGTGTCGAAGCCTGTGTCCAGGCCTCGCCCGGGTGTCTCACGGCCTAATTTTGAAGTGTTCTCGTGGCTTTCCGGGAGATCATGTTTCTCACCGATTTTTGGCCTTTTTTCAGGCGCCTCTTGCTTGCGCTCCATCTCGGGTCCTCCATTTACGACCCAACCCATCGCGGCGAAACCTGTGAGGTGAGAAGATGTTCCCGGCCCGGCGTCGAGCAGGGTTTTAGTGCGGCGGTTCAAATCAAAAAGAATCGAATTGCGGCGAGGGAAATGAGGCCCTGCACACGCTTTTGGCGACCTAGGGGTGTTCTCTCTGCCAGGTAGTCGTTAACTATTCTTCCGAAGCGTGCATTTTCGCGTTGACGCGTACGCTGTTACGAGAACAGTGTTATAGTTGGCTCAGTCCGAATTTTGGGATCGGCGAGTAACGGGCCGAGGGGCAGATGGCTGGTTACGAATTTGAGCAAGTGGATGTGGAGGCGCAGGCCGTTCGCATCTGTGGTCGCGTCAAGTGGTTCGACGCTGGGAAGGGCTATGGATTCATTGTTCCAGATGATCCAAGCCAGACTGATCTGAAAGATGTGCTGCTGCACGTGACGAGTTTACGCAATTGCGGGCGGGAGAACGCTTTGGAAGGCGCGCTGATTACCTGCGATGTCGTGCGTCGACCGAAAGGCTGGCAAGTCGCTGAAGTCGTTGAAATCGATGAAAGCGCCGCACCAGTCCCTGAACGTCGCCCTCGCGAGGGGGGACTTCGCGGTGATCGCGAGGGCCTTTTGCGCGGAGATTTTGCGGATCGCGCAACGTCCAGGCGCGCATCGCCAGCGTCAGGGCCGCTCGAACGCGCCAAGGTGAAATGGTTCAATCGCACCAAGGGATATGGGTTTGTGGTGCGCGACGTCGCGCCAGGAGACATCTTCGTTCATATCGAAACTCTGCGCCGTTCAGGAATGGAAGACCTGCAACCTGGTGATGACGTCATGGTGCGCTTCGCAGAAGGGCCCAAGGGACTGGTCGTCGCAGAAATTGAAGCTCCCGGGCTGGCCTAAGCAGCCTTGCCTCAGGTGAACTGCTCCTCGTAAGGAGGAGGGCGCATCGCCTCGGGAGATCCACTTGCTATCCATAGCCAAGCATCTGGGCCTGGGCCTTTGCGCAGCCATGCTCACAATTGTCGTGGCGGGACATGGCGCAGCTGCGACGCCCTTGGGCGGGTTTGAAATCAAGCACGTCTATCCCCACGACCCCGGCGCGTTCACCGAGGGTCTCTTCTATTTGAAGGGCGACCTCTTTGAGAGCACAGGCCTGGTTGGTCAGTCGACCCTAAGGCGGGTGCGATTGCAGGATGGCGCTGTGCTGGAAACCCGCGCCATCGCGCCGACCCTGTTTGGAGAGGGGATCGTCAATTGGGGGAACGAAATTGTCAGTTTGACCTGGCAGGATCACGTGGGATTTCGCTGGGACCTAAAGACCCTCAAGCAGAAAAAGACCTTCAGCTACACCGGCGAAGGATGGGCTCTCACGCAGGATGGGAAGCACCTGATCATGAGCGACGGGACGCCCATCCTGAGGTTTCGTGATCCCGTGACGTTTCGCGAAATCCGCCACATCACGGTGAGCGCTGATGGTCATCCCGTGCCCAATCTCAACGAACTTGAATGGGTCAAGGGCGAGATTTTCGCCAATATCTGGGAGACCAACCTGATCGCCCGGATCGATCCTCGCACTGGAAAAGTGAACGCCTGGATCGACATGTCCGGCTTGCCCGAGACCCGCGGCGGGACAAATCGCGACGATGTTCTCAATGGCATCGCCTACGACCGCGAACACGACCGACTGTTCATCACCGGGAAGAATTGGCCGCACCTCTATGAGGTTCGCCTCACCGCACCGAAGGCTCCAACCCATTGAACGATCATAGTCAGGGGGAAACGATCCCTCACCCGCCCGAAGGATATGTTCCGTCTGAGGGGCGGGGAGGGTTTTCGACGCTCAACGGCCCCTATTTCCACCGGCCGGGCGACGGCTCGCTCGTCGAACAGGCTTTTTATGCCTTGTCACGCCACGCCAATGGCCTGGGCTTGGTGCATGGAGGGATGTTGTCGGCCTTCATGGATGGCGTGCTGGCTGGCGCTGTTTGGCGGGGGACGGGCAAGGCAGGGGTGACAATCCACCTTTCGATCGACTTCCTGCAAATGGCCCGGGTCGGCGAGTGGGTGATGGGAGAGGCGCGACTGATCCGAGCGACGGCGGACGTGGCGTTCGCGGAAGGACGCGCCTATATCGGCGGCCACGACGTGGTGCGTTGCTCTGGCGTCTTCAAGGTGATGAGCCGAGATCGCTAGGCTGGCAGCTCATAGCCGACTGCGGCCTCAGCCTGAAGCGTCGATTGGACGGCAGGACGCCTCATCATCCGCTCATAGTGCGCCAAAAGGTTGGGAAACTCTTCTCTGGGCGGATTGAGAGAATTGAAGAACCGCCAGAACAGCCGAAACAGATGAATATCGGCGATCGAATAGGCCTGGCCGAGCGCCCAGTCGCGCCGACCCAGGCGCTGGTCTGCGAGCGCATAGATTCTGCGGGCATGATCGAGGCCCTGTCGCCGGGCTGGGTGCACGGTGGCGGCGAGGAACGACATCCAGGAAATCACCTGCGCCTGGCCTTCAATATCGTCCGGCAGCAATCCTGCCTCAGGAAAGGTGCGGGCGAGGTAAAAAAGAATGGCTGCGACTTCGGTTAGGGGCCGCGCGTCGATGACCAGGGTCGGCGCCTGGCCAAGTGGATTGATCGCCAGGTACGCTTGGGTCTTGTGCTCGCCCCTCCTGAACGAGACCGGGTGGGCCTTGAACGTTGCGCCAACTTCGAAAAGCGCAATGTGCGGCGCCATCGAACTCGACCCCGGTGCGAAATAAAGCGTGAGCATGGGCGGGTCGATCTCCAAATCGAAAACGCTTAAGTCGTCGCTGTGCGTTGCTCTAAAACGAAAACGCTTATATCGCATGGCCGCCGGCGCTTTCGGGGCGTAGCGCAGCCTGGTAGCGCATCTGCTTTGGGAGCAGAGGGTCGCAGGTTCAAATCCTGCCGCCCCGACCACGCCGGCCAATGAATTTGAGGTCTCGTCCATGCTGGCGCGCATCTATTCTCCGTCGAAGACCGCCATGCAGTCCGGCAAGGCTAAGTCTGCCGGATGGGTCTTGGAGTTCGAACCCAAGGACGCCAGACGACAAGATCCGCTGATGGGTTGGACCCAGACGGCCGACACCGAGGGTCAGGTGCGTCTTTCTTTCGAGACCAAAGACGAAGCCGTCCGCTACGCCGATCATCACGGTATTGCGTTCCAACTGATCGATCCAAAACCCGCCAGGCGGATCATTAAGGCCTATGCCGATAACTTCGCCTTTGGACGCAGAGTCCCGTGGACGCACTGACCCAGAATACTGCGCCCTTAGCTCAACCGGATAGAGCACTCGCCTTCTAAGCGAGCGGTTGCAGGTTCGAGTCCTGCAGGGCGCGCCAATTTGCGATTTGTCCGGACCGGATGCGCAGGTGACAGTTCGCACCGGGCGTCGGCAAGGCTGGCGTGCGCCATCCCTTCTGCGGCATCACCGCCGAAACCCTGATGCTGGAGGGTGCCCAGGACCTCGACGCCACGGGTCCTTTCCCCACCCCCTAGCTGTAAGGATTTCGCTCAGCATCGAGGGTTACGACCCAGTCGGCCCGCCGCGGCATTTCCGCCAGGATCCACCGTGTGATCCGCTCATAGTGCGCCACGAAACGCGCGACCTCAGCCTCGTCCATGCCTACGGCCGTGCGTTCACGCAACTTGGCCTCCTGTTCGGCCCGCCACCCAAAGACCACCTCGAAACTCGGCGCCTCCAAGAGGACCAGGTCGTGAAGACGTGCAAACAGCGTCTGATACGGGCCATCCAGCTGATCGTTGACATAGGTTCGCCACACGCTCTTGGGGTCTTCGATACGCTCGAGGTCGTTTACGGGCTGCGCCAGCGCGCCCTTGCCTTGGCTCAGGGCGCCGACACACCAGCCTTCCAACAAGATGACATCGACGGGCGCGGTGACGTTCGGCCAAGTTCCGCGCGGCGTCCTGTTGTCAGTCGCCTTGTCGAAGCGCGGCAAGCTGACCTTGCCCTTGCTTCGCAGCTGGTCGATTGCGGCGCCGGCCATTGCGACATCATGGGTTCCGGGGGGGCCGCGGACCGCCAGCAGAGGATGGACCTCCCGCGCCAGACGTAAACGTGCGTCCTTGGTCAGATAGAAATCGTCCAAGGACAGGGCGATTGCGCGCATGCCGCGCTGCTCAAGCAGATGCGCCGTAAACTGCGCAATCGTGCTTTTTCCTGATCCCTGAGCGCCGCAAAGCCCGATGACGGCTGTTTTCTTTCGATCAATACGTCGACGCTGCGCGCGCGCCGCCAGCGGTTCGCAAACCATCTCAGCGGTCCGACGGAAGGTGTCCGGCAGGCCCTCTTTGGAAATGAAGGCGTCCAGTTCGTCCATGTCCGCCCACACTTCCTGGAGACTCTTTTTTTCTTTCGTCGCCACCCGGCGGGGACACAACATGGGCGCGTGTAGCGCTTCATCACCGGTGAGGCGAGATCTTCCTCTAAGGCGGCGGGATCAAGTTCTGCAGGTTTTGTAGACGCCTAAGGCCCGTTCAAGATCTGAAATCAAGTCCTTGGGATCCTCCAGCCCGATATGCAGCCTGATCAAGGGGCCGCCATAGTTCGGATGAAATTTCCTCACCTTGAGCTGGGCGTCGCAAGAGATCGCCAGACTTTCGAAACCACCCCAGGAGAAGCCGAGGCCAAAGAGCCTGAGCTCATCCAGAAAAGCGTTCACTGCGCTGACCGGACCCGCGGTCAGGGAAAAGGCGAAAAGTCCGCAGGCGCCGGTGAAGTCCCGCTTCCACAGGTCGTGGCCAGGAGCTCCGGGCAAAGCCGGGTGATAAACCTCGACGACCTCAGGGTGGTCGCCAAGCCAGTTGGCGACGACAAGTCCGCTTTCACCTTGCCGCTCAAGTCGGGTCGCAAGCGTCCTTAGCCCGCGAAGAACCTGATAGGCCTCATCGCCTGCAACCGCCCAACCGAGGTTGTCGACGCCGTCCTTCAGGGCCCCCGCCAATTTTGCGTCACAGACCGCGGCGGAACCCATGAAGATATCGGAATGCCCAGCGACATACTTTGTCAGGGCCTGGACGGAAATATCGACGCCGTGATCGAGTGGACGAAAGAGGTAACCGGCGCCCCAGGTGTTGTCAGCGACTGTCAAGACGCCCCTTTGCTTGGCCAGCGCTGCGATCTGGGCGACGTCCTGCATTTCGAAGCTCAGCGATCCCGGCGATTCCAAAAGGATCAGAGCTGTAGCCGCGGGCATGGCGTCGATGAGCGCATCGGGAGACTGGCGAGGATCAAAGTAGTTCGTCGTCACTCCAAACCGCTTCAGCACGCGGTCGCAAAACTGGCGGGTGGGTTTATAAATCGTGTCAGTGACCATCACCTCGTCGCCCGCCTTCAGGACGGCCAGTAGCGTTCCGGTTAGAGCGGCGAGCCCTGAAGGATAGAGCGTCGCAAAGGTCGCGTGCTCCAACTCCTCGATTGCAGCCTGCAGCGCAAACTGCGCCGATAGGCCTTGGCGTCCATAGGTGATCTGGCCAGCGTCCGCATAGAGGCTTGCTGCGTCGGGCAAGAGTACGGTTGAGCCCTTCTGGATGGCCGGGCCCACCGTCTTGACTTTACGATCCCTGCTAAGGCCGGCCCGGATCAGTCGGGTTTCATCTTGGTCATTCTTAGCAGGCATACGGGTTGCGGCGTCCTGAGCGACGAGCGAAAGTGCCCAACGCACTTAGAGCCCGCGGTTCAGGCTCTTTCAAGGAGCACGGATGATCCGGCGACTAGCCGTGGGGGCGCTCGCAATCCTGACCTTGAGCGCCTGCGATGGCGGCTCAAAACCTGCCACAGCGCCTGAGCCGCGGGTTGTCGACAACAACAACCCAGCCACCCACTACCGAGCTTCACCCAGCAAGGTTCTGACGGCGGTCAGAAAGCGTGGTTACCTGGTGTGCGGCGTCAATCCTGGGCTGCCAGGCTTCGCCTATCCGGATTTTCGCGGTGTTTGGCGCGGGTTCGACGTTGATATCTGTCGCGCGGTGGCGGCTGCGGTTCTAGGCGACGCCGACAAGGTCAGATTTATCCCGATCAGCGCCCAGGATCGGTTCAGCGCCCTGCAAAAGGGCCAGATCGATGTTCTTTCCCGCAATACTTCGTGGACCTTTTCGCGAGACGCCGGTCTTGGGTTGGATTTCGCGGCCACCACCTACTTCGACGGTCAGGGTTTCTTGGCCCCAAAATCGTTGGGGCTGACCAGCGCCGAAGAACTCTCTGGCGCGCGCATCTGTGTCCAGGCCGGCACGGCGAGCCAGGACAATTTGGCCGACTTCTTTCGCGCGCGGGGCCTGGCCTATAAACCGGTGCTGGTGGCCTCCGAAGCCCAGGCGCGTCACCTCTATGAGAACGACGGATGCGACGTGTTCACGGCGGATGTTTCTGCGCTCGCCGGCTCACGCTCGGTTCTCGGCAACCCCGGCGCCCACGTGATCTTGCCCGACGTCATCTCAAAGGAACCCCTGGGGCCGGTCGTCAGGCAGAACGATCCGGTCTGGGCCGACATCATTCGCTGGACGGTCTATGTGACGATCCTTGGCGAAGAACTTGGCCTCACCTCCAAGACGGTCGAACAGGCCCGTGAGACCGCCCTTGACCCCCAAACGCGTCGGCTCTTGGGCCTTGATGGCGACTATGGCGCTTTGCTCGGATTGAGGAGGGACTGGGCCTTTCAGGTCATCCGGCAGGTGGGCGCCTACCATGAAATCTTTCGGCGCGATGTCGGGTCGGATTCCGCGCTGAAACTAGACCGGGGTCTTAATGCGCTCTGGAACGCGCCCAAACCTGGACTGCTCTACGCGCCGCCCCTGCGTTGAAGATCCAGGCGTATCACGCAGTGATGACCAAGTCCGAGCCAGGCGAGGTTCCAGGGTTCAGGGTCCGGTCGCAACAGGGGCGTCCTCTCGGGCGCCCCACTCGCTCCAGGACCCATCATAGACCGCCACGTCATCTCGACCCGTGCGCGCCAGCGCCAGCGCCAGGAGAGCCGCGCTGACCCCGGAGCCGCAGGTCGTCATAATAGGTGCTTTGAGATCTGCGCCGGCTGCGGCGAAGGCGGCGCGAAGCTCTTCAGCGCTTTTCATGATCCCGGCCTGCGTCGTCAAATTACTCCAAGGCACGTTCAGCGCGCCTGGGATATGGCCCCTGTGCAAGCCAGGGCGTGGTTCGGGGACCTCGCCGCGAAATCTTGCGGCTGGGCGGGCGTCTATAATCTGGGCCGTCCGATCGGCTAATATCCGCCGCACATCCTCGATATCTCGAACCAGTCCGGGGTCAAAGGCCGGTTCAACGGTCGTCGCAGACACGTCAGGGGCCTGAGTCTCCAAAGCCCGCGCTTCTGCGCGCCATTTCAAAAGTCCGCCATCCAGGACATAGACCCAAGGAAAGCCCATGGTGCGCAGCGTCCACCAAACGCGCGGGCCTGAAAAAATACCCTGGGCGTCGTAGACGATGATGCTCAGATCCCGCCGCAGGCCAAGTTCTCCCGCGGCCTCGGAAAATGCGGCCGGGGTCGCAAGCATGTGGGGCAGGGGGCTCGTGTGATCGGCGATCTCGTCGATGTCGAAAAATACTGCGCCAGGGATGTGGCCCGCCTCATAGGATTGGCGGCCGCTGCGGCCTTCCCCAGGCATGAACCATGTCGCATCAACAATCCGGATCTCGTCGGACGTGAGACGTTCGGCGAGCCAGCTTGTCGTGACCAGGGGATCGTTCATTCCATCCAGACCGGGGCCGGCAACCCGTGCTCCCTAAGAAAGGTTGGATTGAAGATCTTGGATTGATAGCGCTGGCCAAAATCGGCCAACACCGTAACGATGGTGCTGCCTGGGCCAAGGTCTTTCGCCATTCTGATCGCGCCGGCGACGTTGACCCCTGTCGAGCCGCCCATCACCAGTCCCTCATGCTCGACCAGATCATAGATCGTAAGCAGCATTTCCTCATCGGAGATCCGATAGGCGCGATCGATAGACAGGCCTTCAAGGTTGGCGGTTATTCGGCCTTGGCCGATGCCTTCTGAAATGGAGGACCCCTGCGCCTTGAGTTCTCCTTCGGTGTACCAGCTGTAGAGAGCCGCGCCGTATGGATCGGCAAGCCCGATCGAGACGGCGGGGTTCTTTTCGCGGAGCGCGCGGGCTATGCCGGCCAAGGTGCCTCCCGAACCCACGGCCGATATGAAGCCGTCGATACGACCTCGCGTCTGCGCCCAGATCTCAGGACCGGTGGTCTGAATGTGAGCTTCACGATTGGCCACATTGTCGAATTGATTGGCCCAGACCGCGCCGGCTGGCTCTTCCCTGTTAAGAGTTTCCGCCAACCTGCCGGAATATTTAACATAGTTCATTTCGTTGGCGTAGGGGACCGCATCCACCTCCACAAGCTCGGCGCCATAGAGCCGGATCGCATCCTTCTTCTCCTGGCTCTGCGTACGCGGGATGACGATGGTGCACTTATAGCCCAAAGCCTTGGCGACCATGGCAAGACCGATCCCGGTGTTGCCGGCGGTGCCCTCGACAATTCGCCCGCCAGGACGAAGCAGGCCCTTGGCCTCAGCGTCGCGCACCATATAGAGCGCGGCGCGATCCTTCACCGACTGCCCAGGGTTTAGGAACTCGGCCTTGCCGAGAATTTCACAGCCAGTCAGCTCGCTGGCGCGATTGAGGCGGATGAGGGGGGTGTCGCCGATGGTGTCGAGGACGCTTTGCGCTATCGTCATGCTCGCTACTTAAGCGCCGCATCGGCTCAGCAGAAGAGGGCGATCAGGCTTTCGTCAGCGAGAGCTGGATTACGTTCGTGCGTTCCGTGCGAAAGCCCGCCTCACAATAGCTGAGATAGAACTTCCATAGTTTTCTGAAGCGTTCGTCAAAACCAAGTGTCCGGATCTTGGTCCACTTTGTTTCGAAGGTCTTGTGCCACTCAGCCAGCGTCTCGGCGTAGTCCTGCCCGAAACGCTCAATCCTTGTCCAGACGAGGCCCGCTTTTACGGTGGCGTTCATCAGGCGTGCTTCCGATGGCAACATCCCGCCGGGGAAGATATATTTTTGAATGAAATCCGCGCGGTTCCGATACTTCTCAAAGTACTCATCGCGTATGGTGATGATCTGAAGCCCGACCCGACCACCCGGCGCAAGCGACTGGTTGATCTTGCCGAAATAGGAGGGCCAGTAGCGTTCACCAACGGCCTCGAACATTTCGATCGACGCCACGCGGTCAAATCGCCCTTCGACGTCGCGATAGTCAACGAGGCGGATGTCGGCGCGTTCGCTTAGTCCCGCCTCGAAGATCCGCTGTTTGGCGAAAACATACTGCTCTTCAGATATCGTGATCGCCGTAACCTTTGCCCCAACGTCCCGGGCGGCGAATTCGGCGAAGCCTCCCCAGCCGCAGCCGATCTCAAGGACGCTATGACCGCGCTGCAGCTCCATGTTGCGCGCTAACGCCCGATATTTCGCCTCCTGGGCCTGGGCGAGGGGTTGGTTTGGACGCTCGAACCGGGCCGAAGAATAGGTCATCGTGGGATCTAGCCACTGGGCGTAGAAGGCGTTGCCTAGGTCGTAATGGGCATGGATGTTGCGGCGTGCGCCTTGGCGACTGTTCGAACGAAAGGCGTGGCGAATTCGGTTGATCGTCCAAGCCAGGGGATTTCCCTGGGTGACGAGAAGGAGCCGGTTCCAATTGGCGGCGAAGACCCAAAGCAGCTCCGCCAGATTAGGGGTGTCCCATTCGCCGACGAGGTAACCCTCGGCGAAACCGATATCCCCCGTCGCTAGGGCGCGGCGAATGAACCGAAAATCATGGATGATGAGACGCACAGCCGGACCGGGTTCTGCTCCAGCAATGTGCAGTTCCCGGCCAGCCGGCGTCACAAAGGTGATGGATCCCAAGAGCCAATTCCTGGCCATCACCCTTAGCGCTGCACGAAAAGCGGCCGGCGCGCCGTTCAGGGCGGGAAGGCGTTGGAAAGCGCGGCGATCATTGGCTATCGCCGCCAGTGATGGGATTTCTGCCAGGCTCATGAACATTTACCCCGGGCGATCACAGACCAAGCATACCACCAAGGCAGCGCTCTGGAGAGGCCGGCGATCGCCGATTGTCGCAGGTGACAGCCATCTGGAGGCAGACGTTGCGTAATCGAGGCTTGTGAAGGCTCTCTCGGCGCGCCACTTAGCCGCGACTATAAAAACATCGAGGACCTCTATGGCCGTCTTGAATCTCGATCGCTGGAGTATCGCCATCGGTGATGGCCAGCCGCTTGTCGTTCTGGCTGGCCTCAACGTCCTGGAAGACGAAGCTCTCGCCATGGATACGGCGCAGCACCTCAAGGGGGTCTGCTTGGACCTTGGATTACCCTTTATTTTCAAGGCCAGCTTCGACAAGGCCAACAGGTCCTCAATCCATAGCTATCGCGGTCCGGGACTGGAGGTCGGCTTACGCATCCTTGCGAAGGTTAAGGCCCAGTTTGATGTGCCGATAGTCACCGATATTCACGAGATCGTGCAGGCCGATGCGGTCGCAGATGTCGCCGACATTGTCCAAATCCCCGCCTTTCTTTGCCGCCAAACCGATTTGGTGATCGCAGCTGCGCAAGCAACGGCTCGAGCTGGCGGCTTGCTGCACGTCAAGAAGGGCCAGTTTCTGGCGCCTTGGGACTGCAAGAACGTGCTCGATAAAATACGCGAGGCGACCGGTCGAGATTTCACGATCCTTTGCGAACGCGGCGTATCGTTCGGGTACAACAACCTCATTGTGGACATGCTGGGCATTGAGGAAATGAAGCAGCTGGGCGCGCCGGTGACAATCGATGCGACCCACGCCGTGCAATTGCCGGGCGCTGACCCGCGCAGCAACAGCGCCTCGACCGGCGGGCGACGCTTTGGGGTGCCTCTACTGGCGAAGGCTGCGGTTGCAGCGGGTGCAGATGGGGTCTTCCTTGAATTTCATCCGCAGCCGGACAAGGCCTTGTGCGACGCCCCAAGCTGTTTGCCGCTCGACGAAGCTAAGGCGCTTTTGGCGACGCTAAAGGCGGTGCACACCGCAGTGCAGCCGACTTGACCCCATCTGCAACGCGCCGCACATCCTAAAACCCATGGACCTTTCCGCGCTTCAGCACCTTCTGGGCCTGGCGCCCGGCCGGCGGGTCGCCTGTGTCGGCGACCTGATGGTCGATTGCTTCGTCTATGGTGAAGTCAGTCGGGTCTCACCCGAAGCGCCAGTGGCCGTGCTCGCCCGTTCCTATGAGCTGACGATGCTGGGCGCGGCTGGAAACGTCGCGCGAAACGTGGCCGCCCTGGGCGGCGAAGTCTCCCTTGTGGGATTGATCGGGGGCGATGCTCAAGGAAATGAAGCCCAAAGGTTGGTCGGCGAAGAATCCGGCGTCGAGGGCTACCTGGTCACAGACATCGATCGCTCGACGACGCTGAAGACCCGCTTTGTTTCGGGCGGCCAGCAGCTGCTGAGGGTCGACCGGGAAACTGCGCGTGCGGTGTCAGGCGACGTGGAGCAGCGTCTGGTTCGCACGATCCGCGATGCAGCCAGAGGCGCAGGCGCGATTTTACTCTCCGATTACGGCAAGGGCGTCGTCACCGACGCGGTGATCGGCGTCTGCCGTGAAGCCGCCGCGGAGGCTGGAGCCCTGCTGGTGGTGGATTCCAAGGCGCGTTCCTTTGCGCGCTATGGCGCAGTCGACATGATCAAGCCCAACGCCGCCGAACTGGGCCATGCGACGGATCTACCGACAGAGACCGACGACCAAGTCGAAGCGGCTCTGGAACGGGCGCTGGGGCTCTGGGAGGCCAAGGCGATCTTGGTCACGCGGGCTTCGAAAGGCATCTCCTTGGCTGTGCGGGGCGAGGCTATTCGGCATTTCCCCACCATGGCGCGCGAAGTCTTTGATGCTTCAGGGGCGGGCGACACGACCTTGGCCGCCTTGGGCCTGGCCCTGGCCGCCCGCGTTGGGATCGAAGACGCAATTGCTTTCGCCCAACTTGCCTCAGGCGTGGCCGTGGGCAAGATCGGGACGGCGATGGTCTCTCCAGAGGAGCTGATCGAGGCCGCGCTTGCTGCGCATATCGCTCCGGCCGAAGCCAAGGTCGCGACTGCCCAGCGCATGGTCGACGAAGTCGCGCGGTGGCGCGCAAAAGGCCTCAAGGTGGGTTTTACGAACGGCTGTTTCGATATCCTGCATAAGGGCCATGTCGCCTATCTGTCCCAGGCTCGCAGTTGGTGTGACCGGCTTATCGTGGGTCTCAATTCCGATGAAAGCGTCAGGGCCCTCAAGGGCGACGGAAGGCCGATCAATGACCTGGAGGCGCGTGCGCTGGTCCTGGCCGGACTGGGATCGATCGATCTTGTGGTGCCGTTCGATGAAGATACGCCCCTCAAACTCATCGAAGCCGCGCGCCCCGATGTCCTGGTCAAGGGCGCCGACTACGCTGAGAGCGAAGTCGTCGGCGGCGACCTCGTGAAGAGCTGGGGCGGCGAAGTCAGGCTCGCAGCAATTGTCGATGGGTACTCCACGACGGCGGCGATTGCGCGTATGTCGAAGAAGGCCCCTGCATGACCCAACGCCGCATTGCTTTCGTCACCGGCGGCGCCGGTTTCATCGGTTCCAACATCGTCGCCAAATTGGCGGAAGATCGATCGCTGGATGTGGTGGTCTGCGACCGACTGCGCGAGGCGGAGCTCGGCAAATGGCGCAATATCGCCAAGCACCCGATAGGCGACTTCGTGGCCCCCGAAGACATGTTCGAGTGGCTGGAGAAGCGTTGGCGTGACATCGACGTCGTAATCCACATGGCGGCGATCTCTTCAACAACCGAGCCGGACGCCGACAAGATCGTTCATTCCAACTTCACCCTCAGTCGCGACCTTTTTCGCTGGTGCGCCGACCGCCAGCGCCGGTTTATCTATGCGTCTTCGGCCGCAACCTATGGCGATGGCGCCTACGGCTTTGATGATAACAATGACTATGAAGCCTTGGCTGGGCTTCGTCCGCTCAACACCTATGGCTGGTCAAAGGCGCTTTTCGATCTTTTCGCCGCGCGTCAGGCCTTGAGGGACTATGCGCCTGCGCAATGGGTCGGATTGAAATTCTTCAACGTCTACGGCCCCAATGAAGAGCATAAGCATTCCATGAAGTCGGTGGCCTCGCAGATCTGGCCGCACGTACGCGACGGTCATGGGGTGCAGCTTTTCAAGAGCTATCGGCAGGGCGTCCCCGACGGCGGACAAAAGCGGGATTTTGTCTATGTGCGTGATGTTGCAGACATCACCGAGTGGCTAACGCGCACGCCAGACGTCAATGGAATATTTAATCTGGGCTCCGGCAAGAGCCGCACCTTCGAAGACATGGCGCGCGCGGTGTTCGCAGCTTGCGGCAAGAAGCCCAGCATTGACTATACCCCGATGCCGCCGGCGATCCGGGACAAATATCAATATTTCACCGAGGCGAAGATGGATCGGTTGATCGCGGCCGGTTACGCCAATCCGATGACCCAGCTGGAAGATGGAATCACCGACTACGTCGGCTCGTTCCTCAGCCAGCCGGATCCTTATCGCTAATCATGCCCAAAGCGCGGCCGCGTCCTCGACGGTGGCTGGCGGCGAGCCTGCTGGGAGCGCTGTTCTTTCTGGCCGTGGCGTTCGTCCTATTTCGTGGCGACCTAATCCGCGATTCTCTCAACCCCAAGACACCTTTCCAGACCTACGTGCCGCCGCCAGCGCCGGACTATTCCCGCGCCAAGGCCTGGTATTTGATGCCCTCGCAACCCAATGCGCCGTCGGCGACTGACCCTGCAGCGGATGTCTTCTTCATTTCTCCCACGACCTATGAGGGCGGGGCGCAATGGAACGATCCCTTTGACGACGTTCGCGCCGATCGGGCGTTTCGACGCGTCATGGCCCCTAACTACGCCGGGCCATTCGTACGTGTCGGCCGCATATTTGCGCCACGCTATCGCCAAGCCGGCCTCTACAGTCTCCTGGCGCTTCACGACGACACGAAAGATGCGCGCAAGTTCGCCTATGGCGATATCGCAGCGGCGTTTCGCTATTGGCGCGACCATGACGGCGACGGGCGGCCTTTTCTGATCGTCGGCGTCGAACAAGGCGGAACGCTTGCTGCGCGCCTTCTGGCGGAGGAAATCGCGCCCAATCCGCAGCTTCGCGCGCGCTTGGCTGGCGCCTATTTGATCGAAACGATCGTGCCAGCGTCCCATCCCGCGCTCGACCCTTGCATCCGGCGAGACCAGGCCGGATGCCTGGCGGCCTGGGCCAGCGTTCCGCAAAGCGAGATTGATCGCGGTCGGATTTTGCTCAACCGAGCCCTGGTCTGGGACGCAAACGACGACCTCCAGAACCTCCAAGGGCCGGCTCTCTGCTTCAATCCAATCTTGGGCGCAACCACGGACGAACCTGCGCCGGCAAGGATGCATTTGGGGGCCGCCAACGCGACGGGCCTGGAATGGGGTGCAAGGCCTGCTTTCCTCGCCCGGCAGATTGCGGCGAAATGTGAAGGCGGCGTTCTAAGGGTCTCTGATCCTCGATCGGCCTCGCTCAAGCCTTCGGGATCATGGACCGAGCGGCGCATGGCCCCTGGCTTCAACCTCTTCTATGCAGACCTCGAAAGTGATGCGCGCGCACGGCTTGCGGCCTTGACCCGCCGCTGATGAGAGCGGCCCCCTGCCTAAGTCAAAGAAAGGGAAGCTCCCATGGCGGACAAGAACCGACAGATCGTCCTCAATCAGCTCCCGCAGGGCGATAAGCTTCGATCTGATCATTTCCGGCTCATCGAGGCCGATCGCCCCTCAGCAGGCGAGGGCGAAGTGCTCTTGCATACGCGCTATATATCGCTCGACGCGGCCAATCGCGCGTGGATGCAGGGCGCGACCTATCGCTCAGCGCTCGAAGCCGGCCAGGTCATGGCGGGCGGGGCCTTGGCCGAGGTGGTGAAGTCGAACGTCTCGCATCTTTCGCCCGGCGACCTGGTTTTCGCTGACACCGGCTGGCAGGATTTCGCAGCCTTGCCAGGCAAGCGCTTGACGAAGCTTCCTCCAATGGAGCCCGTAACGCACCTGATGAGCGTCTATGGGGTCGCCGGGCTCACGGCCTATTTCGGCCTCCTGGAGTGCGGCCGGCCAGAGGCCGGCGAAACTGTCGTCGTTTCAGCCGCAGCAGGCTCAGTCGGATCAATCGTCGGCCAGATCGCCAAGATCAAAGGCTGCCGCGTCGTCGGCGTGACCGGCGGCGCTGAGAAAGCTCGATGGCTCGTCGATGAACTCGGGTTCGATGCGGTCCTGGACTATAAGGCCGCAGGTTTGCGCCAGCAGATGAAGGAAAAGGTTCCCGAAGGCATCGACGTCTACTTCGACAACACCGGCGGCGAAATCTTCGAAACCTGCCTCTTCGCGATGAAGAATTTTGGCAGGATCGCCTGTTGCGGCGCTGTTTCGCAATATGATGGCGCCGCACCGCCCCACGGGCCACGCGGCGTCCCGGGATTGATCGTCACCAAGCGGCTGACGTTGCGCGGTTTTGTCGTGATGGACTTCGACGCTCAGCGCGCGATCGCGTTGAAGGATCTGCAAAGCTGGGTCGCGAGCGGCCAGTTGAAAGTCCAGGAAGATATCATCGATGGCTTAGAGAACACCCCCGCTGCGCTGATCGGGCTCTTAAACGGCGAAAATCGCGGCAAGCGGCTGATCAAGGTGCGTTGAAAACCCAACGCCAGATAAAGCCAAAAGGTCGACCGACCCCGAGACGTTGGTTCAACCGGCGTCTCGCAGTCCAAGGCCCGCCTTCCAATCGAAGAGCTCCTGAAGCACTCGCAGAGCCTTGCCGCGCGGGCTCTTCAGATCCGGATCCTTGGTGACGATGAGACGGGCGTCGTCACCGGCCGCAGCGATCAAATCGCGGTGTGGCCCTAGCACATCGGCGAAGACATAGTCGGGGAAGCCTGACTGTTTGAACCCCAGTGCATCACCGCCGCCGCGAAGCTCCAAATCTGTTTCCGCGATCAGGAACCCGTCATCGGTGCGCCGCAGAATATCGAGCCGCTTTTGGGCGAGTTGCGTCAGGGGCGGATCGTAGAGCAAAACACAAGCGCTCTCCTGGCTTCCTCGACCAACCCTGCCGCGCAACTGGTGGAGCTGGGCTAGCCCGAACCGTTCGGCCTGCTCGATGATCATGATCGTGGCGTTGGGGACATTGACGCCAACCTCAACGACAGTGGTGGCGACAAGAACTGAGATCCGGCCGTCAACAAAGTCGGCCATGACCTCATCCTTGGCGCTCGAAGACATCTTTCCATGAACCAACCCGACCCCTGGCCCGATGATCTCCTTGAGCTCGGCCGCGCGCGTTTCGGCGGCCTTCAGGTCGATCAGCTCAGACTCCGACACCAAAGGACAAATCCAGAATGCCTGGGCGCCGCCCTTTACGGCGTTGCGGAGTCGCGTTTCGACCTCGGCTAGGCGGGTCATTGGGGCCGCGCGCGTGGCCACCGCAATTCGCCCTGGCGGCTTTTCGTCGATGCGGCTGACGTCGAGGTCGCCGTAAAGCGTGAGCTCCAAGGTGCGCGGAATGGGCGTGGCTGACATCGCCAGCAGATGCACGGCCTCTCCCTTGGTCTGAAGACGTTGGCGCTCGCTCACTCCAAATCGATGCTGCTCGTCGATGATTGCGAACTGAAGCTGATGGAAGGCGACATCGTCTTGAAAAAGGGCGTGTGTTCCCACCGCGACCTTTGCGGCGCCGGACGCCAAGGCTCTTAGTTTTTCCGCCCGCGCCGCGCCCTTGTCGCGTCCAGTAAGCAGGACAACTTCAACTCCATGACTGCTCAAGGGGCCGCAGATGGTTTCAAAATGCTGGCGAGCCAGAATCTCGGTTGGAGCCATCAAGGCGCTCTGTGCGCCGCTGGCGGCGACGTCGGCCATAGCGCACATGGCCACCACGGTCTTTCCAGACCCGACATCGCCTTGCAGGAGGCGGCTCATGCGTTCGCCGGCAGCAAGGTCGGCGCGGATCTCGGCCAGTGCGCGCCTCTGAGCGCCGGTGAAGGCGAAGGGGAGGTCGGCTTCGATGCTCTCCGCGCTCGAGCTTGGCGTGATCCTGGCGGCCGGCGCTTTGCGACGTTGCGCCTTGCGCTGCGCCATCGCCAGCTGCTGAGCGAGCAATTCGTCATAGGCCAGGCGCCGATAATGCGGACTGAGGGGCGATAGATCGGCTTCGGAATTTACGTGGTGGATAAGCTGCAACGCGTCGCGCCAGCTTGGAAACTGCTCGCGCGCGCGCCAAGCCGGGTCCTGCCACTCCGGGAGCTCGCCTGCGCGTTCAAGGGCTTCGAGCACGAAGGTCCTGACGCGCCGGGCAGGCAGGCCTTCGGTGGCGGGGTAGATCGCCTCGATCTGGGGAACCTCGTCACGCTTTTGGGGCTCGACCATATAGTCCGGATGGACCATCTGGCGGCCGTACTTTCCGTCCTCGACCTTGCCGGAAATAATCCGCCTTGCGCCCACGGGATGGCGCCGCTCGATCTGATCTCCGAAACGGCCGAAAAACACCAAGGTCATGACGCCGGTTGGGTCTGAAACACGCATCCGAAGGGGTTGGGCGTTGGAGCGCGCAGATTGATGACTGTCGATGACGACTTCGAAAGTCATGACCTCGCCGTCGAGCGCGGCGGATAGATGAGCGGATTGACGTCGAATGAGCGCGTGGGGCTTCAGGAAGACAACGTCGCGCACATAGGGTCCGGCGAGCCGCTCCAGGAGCGGCGACACGCGCGGGCCCACCCCCTTAAGCGAGGTGATTGGCGCAAAAAGCGGAAACAGAATCTCCGGCCGCATGATTGCAGCATAGCTGACTGGCGCTAAGAGGCCGCGCGATCTATATCGGCGACCTCTCTATGATCAGTGATGACGACTCTCGGCTGAAAAAGCTGAGGTTCCGGGCGTGGCGCCGGGGCTTCAGGGAAGCGGACCTCATCTTGGGGCCGTTTGCGGACAATCACGTCGCCAGCTTCTCAGATGAGCAGCTCGACTGGTTCGAGGCCCTGCTCGAACAACCCGACCAGGATCTCTATGCCTGGATCATCGGCGCAGCTCCCACGCCAGTTCAGTTCGACGGCGAAATCATGTGTCAAATCAAAGCATTTCGGTTGGAAATTCACGTGAACCAAGGTGGCGGTCGTGGCGGATGATGGTTCGCGGCCGATCACGGCGGCCGCGCTAAGACGCGTTGCTGACGACCCTGGCCACCTTGATCTTGTCGGTGCGCCGGAAGGATTTGACGCCCTGGTCATGGCCGACATCGTCCGCTCGCGCAAAGGCCTTTCGGTCTTCGTGGCCCGCGACGGCGCAAGACTTTCGGCTTTCAGCGAGGCCTTCAAGTTTTTCGCGTCCGATGTGGAGATTCTGAGTTTCCCGGCCTGGGATTGCTTGCCCTACGACCGAATTGGGCCTTCGGCGGGGATGGCCGCACAGAGAATGACGACCTTGTCGCGGCTTTGCGAGGAGATCGATCCGAAGGTGACGCGCCTTTTGGTGACCTCGGTCCCAGCCCTGCTGCAGCGGGTCCCCCCCAAGAGCGCGGTGAGACGCGCCGCCTATAGCGCCAAGGCTGGAAACATCGTCGAAATCGCCGATCTTGAGGCCTATTTCGCGATCAACGGCTATCAGCGCGCCTCGACGGTCTCTGAAAAGGGCGAGTTTGCAATCCGCGGCGGGGTGATCGATGTTTTTCCGCCAGCGTCTGACGAGCCGGTCCGGCTCGATCTCTTTGGCGACACCCTGGAATCCATCCGCGCCTTTGATCCGGAAACTCAGCGATCCACGCGTCAGCTAAAGGAAGTCAACCTCCTGCCGGTTAGTGAGGCTTTGCTCGACGCAGACGCCGTCTCGCGCTTTCGAACCGGCTACCTCGAAGCCTTCGGGGCGCCTGGCGACGACCCGCTTTATGCGACGGTTTCCGAAGGCGGCCGTCGGGCTGGCATGGAGCACTGGCTTCCGCTCTTCTATCCGGGCATGGCGACGCTTCTCGATTACCTGCCGCAAAACGCGCTGATCGGACTTGATCACTTGGCGCGCGAAGCCCGTGAAGAACGCCTCGCCCTGATCAACGACGCCTACGAAAGTCGCGCTCAAATCGAGCGCCGGGTGCAATATCACCCGTTGGAGCCTGCAAAGCTCTATGTGACGGCGGCGGAGTGGAACGGACTATTGGGCCCGCGCGCCACACGCCGGTTTTCCGCGTTCGTCGAGGCTGATGGCGAGGCGGTGATCAACATGGGCGCGCGCGCGGGTCGCAGCTTCGCCCCTGAACGGCAACAGGACAGCGTCAACCTCTTCGAGGCGACCGCAGATCATGCCAGGGCCTTGGCCTTAGGCGGCAAGCGCGTGCTCTTCGCCTCCTGGTCGGAAGGCTCTTCGGATCGACTTGGCTCGATGTTGGCCGACCATGGACTGAAGGATGCGCCCTTCGCCGCCTATTGGGACGCGGCTAAGGCGGCCAGCCCCAAGACGCCGCAGCGTGTGGTTCTGCCGCTGGAAGCCGGCTTCGAAACCGATGCGCTGGCGGTTATTTCCGAGACCGACATCTTGGGCGACAGGTTGGCGCGCCCAAGGCGTCGAAGGCGCGCATCAAATTTCTTGGCTGAAGCCTCATCCCTGACCCCCGGTGATCTGGTGGTGCATATTGATCATGGCATCGGTCGATATGACGGCCTGAAGACCCTGGATGTGCAGGGCGCGCCGCACGACTGCCTGGAAATCCAGTATGGGGGCGAAGCCAAGCTCTACCTTCCGGTGGAGAACATCGACCTCTTGACCCGCTACGGCGCTGAGACCGAGGGCGTCATTCTCGACAGACTGGGCGGGGCGGCGTGGCAGGCGCGCAAGGCCCGGGCCAAGGTGCGGCTGCGTGAGATGGCCGAGGGCTTGATCCGGATCGCCGCAGAGCGGGCCACCAAGCTCACAGATCCCGTCGATCCGCCGCATGGCGTGTTTGATGAGTTCTGCGCGCGCTTCCCCTACGAGGAGACGGAAGATCAGCTGGCCGCGATCGGGGATGTCTTGGAAGACCTCACCGCTGGCAAGCCGATGGATCGCTTGATTTGCGGCGACGTCGGCTTCGGAAAAACCGAAGTTGCGCTAAGAGCGGCGTTTGTCGTTGCGATGAGCGGACAGCAAGTCGCCATCGTGGCGCCCACGACCTTGCTGGCGCGCCAACACTTCAAGACCTTCACCGAGCGTTTCGAGGGCTGGCCAGTCAAGGTTCGCAGGCTCTCACGCCTGGTTCCAGCCAAGGAAGCCTCCGAGACCCGCGAGGCCTTGAAGAACGGTGAGGTGGAGATCGTCGTCGGCACCCATGCGGTGCTCTCCAAACAGGTCGGCTTTAGAAATCTCGGATTGGTGATCGTCGACGAAGAACAACACTTCGGCGTCAAGCATAAGGAGAAGCTGAAAGAGCTTCGGGCCGATGTGCACATGCTGACGTTGACCGCCACGCCGATCCCGCGAACGCTGCAGATGTCGCTCTCAGGCATTCGCGAGATGTCGATCATCGCGACACCGCCCGTCGACCGATTGGCTGTGCGGACCTACATCACCCCGTGGGACGGCGTCGTCGTACGCGAAGCCTTGCTGCGCGAGAAATATCGCGGCGGCCAAGCCTACTATGTCACGCCGCGCATCTCAGACCTTCCCGACCTTGAACGTTTCCTGCGCGAGCAGGTCCCGGAAGTGAAATATGTGGTCGGGCACGGTCAAATGGCGCCAACCCAGCTCGAAGAGGTGATGAGCGCCTTCTACGATGGCGAATACGACGTTTTATTATCGACCACGATCGTCGAGAGCGGCCTCGATATTCCGACCGCCAATACCTTGATCATCAATCGCGCCGATATGTTCGGGCTCTCCCAGCTCTACCAATTGCGCGGGCGGGTCGGTCGGGCAAAAAGCCGCGCTTACGCCTACATGACGACCCCTGCCGAAAAGCAGATCACGCTCTCGGCCGAGCGCAGACTGAAGGTATTGCAATCCCTTGATAGTCTAGGCGCAGGCTTCCAACTCGCCAGTCATGACCTCGATATTCGCGGCGGCGGCAACCTCTTGGGTGAAGAGCAAACCGGTCATATTCGCGAGATTGGGGTCGAACTTTACCAGCAGATGCTGGAAGACGCGGTCAACGCGCTGAAGACCAGCGTCGGCCAGGAAAGCCTGGAGGGTGATCGGGGGTGGTCGCCGCAGATCAACACCGGCGCAGCTGTGCTCATACCTGAGGACTACGTCCCCGACCTCAACGTTCGCCTCTCGCTTTATCGTCGCCTTTCCGACGCCGAAAGAGCCCAGGACCGCGAGGCCCTGGCCGCCGAACTGATCGACCGATTTGGTCCGCTGCCGCCGGAGGCCGGGCAACTCTTGAAGGTCGTTGCGATCAAGGGACTCTGCCGTGAGGCCAATGTCGCTAAGATCGATGTGGGTCCCAAGGGCGCCGTCGTTTCGTTCCGCAACGACGACTTCAAGAACCCGGGCGCATTGATCGAATTCGTCGCCAAGCACCAAGTCGCCTGGCGGGTGCGGCCCGACAACAAGGTTGTCGTGAAGGGGGAGTGGGAGACGCCCGAGCAACGACTGGGTGCGGCCGAGCGCGTCCTGACTGAGCTTGCGAGAATGGCGGCGTAAGACCTTAGGCCGCGCGCGCGCCCCCGGCGCGGGCTTCATTCAACAATCGGGTGGCGCGCAGCGCTATCTCAAGGCGCTGCGCGCAGACCAGACCGACAGACAGCACCAAGGCCGCGTCGGCGACGGTGTTGGCCGAAACTCCCAGGGCGCTGGCGTTTTGGGAGGCGTAGTATCGGATGGCGTACCTGACCACGAAAATCCCCAGGATGATCAGCATCCCAACCGGGGAGGCGCGGCTGGTGAGTTCGTGCGTGGCCGGATCAACGGAAATGTGGGTGAACCGGGCTCGCCACCATCCCAAGAGCGCCCCTGCGACCAATGCGGCGATATCGATCGCTAGCACCAAGGGTGTTGGCAGGCCTTGTTGAGTGAAGAGCAAGCCGACCAGGGCCAGGATGATGACCGGTGAGACCCACAGCCTTTCAATCCGCAACCTTCTCGCCCGGGAATTGCGCAAAATGAGCAGCGCAATCAAGGCCACGGGGATGAGATACGTCCAGGCCGGCGCGTTGGGAGGCGGTGTCGGCATCAGCTCGCTTTCAGACTGTGGGCGTGTGCTGCGGCTTCTTCGAGGGCCCGTCCTGCGGTTTCGGCGGACGTCACGGGGGCGACGCCCAGATCGAACTCGACCACGAACGGCGTATTGCCCTCTCCAGCCTCAAAGGCCGTGCAGCCGATCACCGCTGCAATTCGTTCTCCCGCCAACCGCCCATTGGGACCTGGCGTATTCGGCAACGCTAGGGCGAAAACTTCGGGCCCAAGGCGCGCGGCCGTATCTTCCACACGAACCAGGCGCCCGATCATCGATCCAATTTGGGGTATGGCCCGATCAAGCCATCCGCCGGCGCGAGCCGCCTTAAGCTCCTGATTTTCAGCGACTTTGAGGACGCAGACGCTGAGCGCGCGATTCCGGGCCTTGGCCGCTTGCGCCAGCCGGCTGAGATGGGCTGCGAAGAGGTCGGCCGTAAAGAGCCCAGTGGCCGGATCCATTAGGCCCGAGGCGCGGGCCTGCTCCAAGGCCTGGCGCACGCCCATCTGGCGCCGATAGCTGCGCGCAAGCTCCACGATACGCCGGGCGGTCTCGCTCTCGGGGGTCTCGGGTGACGCAACATCGGATAGGCCGCGATGAAACGCCTCCGACGTCGTGACATAGGTCTCTCGGCGCATATAGAGCAGGGCAGGGGTATGGTAGAGGCGCGTGTTTCGCCTCAGGCCGGCGGCGATCGATAACGCCTCCTGGGGATTGTCTCCGGCCCAGAGCACGACGGCGTCGAAGATCCGCTCATGCAGATAGTCAAAAGCCGTGTAGGCGGTGAAGGCGCCCACGACGTCGGCGCCGTTGCGCAGCAAGGCGTTCGATAGCGCCAGAAACTGCGGAGCCGGTTCTCCGATCGCCAAAACCCGATAGGGACTGAGATCCGTCTCGGGGGCCGCAAAGGTTCGACCAAACTCGCTGAAAGTCTCAGTGCGAAGTTCGAACTCTTCTTCGGCGACGGCGGTGCGGACCAAGGTCTCAAGCCGCATCGCAGCTTGAGCTGGATGCAACGGCGCAGCGAGGGTCACGTCAAAGCCATAGGTCTCCAGAATCGGATCGGGATCTCCAATCGCGATCACCGGCAGTTTTCTGGGCGCACAGGCCGCTTTCAGCCGACGCGCAAGACCAAGGGCCTCTTCTCCGACCCCGCGCAGGTCAATGATGGCGCCTTCGATCTGGAGATCGGTGATGGCGCTCACCGCGGCGAAACGGCCCCGCGCCGTAATTGTGCGCCAGCCAAGGCGATCCAGTCCCTCTGCGAGCGGGCCCGCAAGGGTGTCGTCCCGCGCAACGATCAAAATGCGCGCCTGGACGCCGATCGACATCTATTACCTTCCTCTGGCCCGGACTTGGCCCGAGAACATGACTCGGACACGTAAGGATAGACGCTCACCTTAGTATGCGACAGCGCGTGAAGGGTTAAGGAGGTTGAAAATGGGCGTGAGCCTGCAAGGCCAGGTTGCCGTCGTGACTGGAGCGTCCGGCGGACTGGGCGCCCATTTCGCACGACTGCTAGCCCGTGAGGGCGCAGCGGTCGCGCTTGCGGCGCGACGATTGGACAGGGTCGAGGCCCTGGCAGGCGAATTGGCGGCGGATGGACATAGGGCCATGGCTCTGCGGCTCGATGTCGCGGACGCTTCGTCCATCGGTCCAGCATTGGACGAGGTTGAAGTCGCGCTCGGCTCGATCTCGATCATGGTCAATAACGCCGGCGTGGGGGGCGAAGGCTTGGCGTTGGACGTTTCTATCGAAACATTTGACGCGACTTTCGCCACCAACGTGCGAGGCGCATTTATCGGGGCGCGTGAAGCGGCCCGAAGAATGCTGGCCTCCGGGGTCGCCGAGCGCGGGGATGGGCGGATCCTCAACATCGCATCGATCGCCAGCGAAACTGTGCTTCCGGGCCTATCGGTCTATTGCGGATCAAAGGCGGCGGTTGCGATGATGACCAAAGGCATGGCGCGCGAATGGGCGCGCCGCGGCATCGCGGTCAACGCTCTTGCGCCAGGTTACATCGACACCGGGATCAACACCCACTGGTGGCCGACTGAAGGCGGTCAAAAGCAGCTAAAGGGCTTCCCGCGACGCAGGCTGATGCGCGAAAGTGACCTTGATGCGGCTTTCTTGATGCTCGTGGGGCCTGCAGCGTCTGCGATGACCGGCAGCTTCATCGTGGTTGATGATGGTCAATCTCTGCCTGGAGGCGGCTAACTACCGCAAGCCGACCGGGCGTTTTGGATGTGACAACAAGGGAGTGGGGCTATGCGTCAGGGACCGCTGACAGGTTTGAAGGTCATTGAGTTCGCCGGCATCGGACCTGGCCCTTTCTGCGGCATGCTTCTTTCCGATCTAGGGGCTGATGTTGTCCGCATTGATCGCCCGGGCGGCCGCGGCGGGGCGGCCTCAGACATCACCGCGCGCGGGCGCCGTTCAGTGGCTTTGGATCTGAAGTCCCCCGCCGCAGTCGAAACCTGCTTGCGCCTCATGGAAAAAGCCGACGCCCTCATCGAGGGTTTTCGGCCGGGCGTCATGGAGCGCTTGGGCCTGGGCCCGCAAATTGCCCTTAAGCGCAATCCAAAGCTGGTCTTCGGCCGAATGACCGGCTGGGGGCAGACCGGCCCCTACGCCAATGCAGCTGGCCACGACATGAACTACATCGCCATAACCGGCGCCCTGCACGCTATCGGCACGTCGGAAAAACCCGTTCCCCCGCTGAATCTGGTCGGCGATTTCGGCGGCGGGGCGCTCTATCTCGCGTTCGGGCTTCTGGCCGGGGTGATAAAGGCGCGCGAAAGCGGCAGAGGGCAGGTGATCGATTGCGCGATGAGTGATGGCGCTGCATCGCTCATGGCGATGTTCTATGGCTTCAAGGCTTCTGGAATGTGGCAGGAACAGCGTCGAACAAACCTGCTCGACGGCGGAGCCCATTTCTACGACACCTACCAGTGCGCGGACGGAAAATGGATATCTATCGGCGCGATCGAACCGCAGTTCTACGCGCTGCTGCTTGAGAAGACCGGGATCAGCGACCCAGAATTCGCAAGGCAGATGGATAGGTCCGCCTGGCCGCAGTTGCGCGCCAAGCTCGCCACGGTGATCGCCGGCAAGACGCAGGCGCAGTGGTGCGAAATCATGGACGGAACCGATGTCTGTTTCGCACCCGTCTTGGACCTCGATGAGGCTCCAAAGCATCCGCACAATGTCGCGCGACAGACCTTTGTCGAGGTTGCAGGTGTTGTTCAGCCCGCGCCAGCTCCGCGCTTTTCGCAAACCCCTGGGGCGATCCAGGGCCCCGCGCCATCCATTGGCGCCCATAACCAGGACGTTTTGCTGGACTGGGGATTTTCGAGCGCCGAGGTCGCCGTCCTCAACAATCTGGAATCGGCGCCCCAAGATCCGGTTTCCTGACGGACACGTTCAGGTTGGGTTCAGCCGGGAGGGCCCAATGTGGACCTAGGTTGTTCGTCGCGCTCTCCCGTCCCTCGAAGCGACGAGCTACCTGATGGAACGACACGCCCATCGGCGGCGCGTCACCCGAATGGGTGGCGCGCCGTTTCAATGGGGGTCAAACGGGAGCCTTGGGGGCATGGCGGGCTTGTTCATCGCGCCAACCTTTTTCCTGCGCGATCAACTGCGGCGTCGCGACTTCGGTGAAATCCTCGGGCTCGAAAAACTGACGGATCTCCAAGTTAAATTCGCTGTCGCCATCGGTTGGAGCCTTGCAGGCCCAATCCACAGCCTCCTGCAACGAATTGACCTGCCAAATCCAGTATCCCGCGAGGAGTTCCTTGGTCTGCGCGAAGGGACCGTCGGTTACAGTCACCCTTCCATCCTTGAATTTTACGCGCGCGCCTTTGCTGCTGGATTGCAGGCCCGCGCCGTCTAACATGACGCCCGCAGCGATCAGCGCATTATTGAATTTTCCCATCGCTGCGATGTGTTCTGCGTTCGGCAAGGCTCCGGCCTCTGATTCTGCATTCGCCTTTACGATGACCATCACCCGCATGCGCTCGCTCCATTTCACCGAACAGGGGCCCGGCTTTCGGCTGTTACGACGAACCAATCGGTGGAACGCCGACATCTCTAATGGATTTCTTCTGAGACGCCTTGCGCACGCATCGGTTCAAAAGCACCTTTCGCGGTCATGACGACGCCCACATTCATGTCTCAATTGCGGGCCGTCCAGTGGCGCCCAACCTATTGGTTACGCCTCAGCATGCTGACCCTTGGGCGGGCCCTTACAAGGCTCTGGGGCAGGGATGTGATGCTCTATACCGGCGGCGTCTCGTTTTTCAGCCTCTTGGCGATCTTTCCAGCCCTAGCGATTTTGATCACTCTCTACAGCCTCCTCGCAAATCCAGCGCAGGCGGCGAGAGAGGGCGAGCTTCTGGCGCGGATTATTCCGGCAGGAGCCCGCGACATTGTCCAGTCCGAGCTCATGAGACTGGCCCATGCGCCGCACGCGGCGATGACCACACAGAGCGGATTTGCATTACTGGTCGGGCTTTATGCAGCCCATCGCGGGTTCAAGGCCATGCTTGCGGGACTGTCTTTCATTCACGATGAAGACAAGCCGCGCGGATTTGTCGGCTTTAACGTGATGGCCCTCGTCGTCCTGGTCGCCACCTTCGCTTTGATCGCCTTGGTTTCTGCGGCCTTCTTTGGCCTGCGGGTCATGGGATCGGCGTTCGACCTTCGCCCATTGCAAGACGTCTCGTGGCTTTATAGCGAGTGGACCTGGTCAAGCGTGTTCCTGACGCTGGGTATGGCGTTGATCTACCGTTGGGCGATGTCGAGCCGTCCAGTAAATTGGAGGGCCTCGCTCCTGGGGGGCTTAAGTGCGACGTTGCTTTGCCTTTTCGCGTCCTGGGCCACGGCCTTCTACGTTGAGCAGATTGCGCGCCTTGGCGCGACATATGGGTCGATCGCCACGGTGGTGGTCTTCCTTATCTGGCTATCGTGGAACGTGAACGCGATCTTCTTTGGCGGTGCGCTTGCGACGGAGGTCGAAATGGCGATTGACGCCCACGCCGAATTCCAACCGTGACCGCTAGGCCTTAGCCACGACGAAGCAGAATCCTCCGTCAAACTCATCGCGGCTGAGAATACTGGCGCCAGCTTCGGCTGCGAAATGAGGCACATCTATTCGAGCCATCGGATCATCCGCCAAAAGCCGCACCCGCGCACCCGGGGGGGCTTCCTGGAGCGCTCTGCGCAAACGCAATGTCGGGACCGGGCATCGGTGGCCACGCGCGTCGATCAGGATCTCTTCGTCGGACATGCCTGTCGCATTACAACAGCGCGCCCCGCCGACCCAGGCTCAACTGCGACTAAGGCCTGCGCGGGTCGCGGCTGGGACTAATTCCTGGGCTTGCAGGAAGCGTTCCGTCGGAATTCGCGGGAGGCGAGACAGCCGCAGTGTGGAAGGGATCGCCCGGAGAGGGGGCGGGTTCTGGCGGAGCCGGCGGATAAACTAGGACAGGTCTGGGGGCGGGCGCTTGGTATTGCGCAACGGTCGTCCTCCTGACCGCGTGGGTCTTCGAGCAGCTGGCGGTCAGTCCGCTAACCGCGGTCAAGACGGCCAACGCCACCAGGGTCCTACGGAAACTCGTCGTCGCCATGCCAAATATAACGTTGAAACATTCACCCTGTTGCGCGCTTGGCGCTCGAAAGCCGCTTCAAGCTCTTCACAAGCGCAAGCGCATGCGAAATGGTCCCCAGCCAAATCAAATGATCAGGATCTGCCCATGAAGACCCGCGCTGCAGTTGCGTTCGAGGCCAAGCGACCGCTGGAATTGGTGGAGCTTGACTTGGAGGGCCCGCGCGCCGGCGAGGTTTTGGTGGAGATCAAGGCGACCGGGATTTGTCACACTGACGCCTACACGTTGGATGGGCTGGATTCTGAGGGGTTGTTCCCTGCTGTCCTTGGGCACGAAGGCGCCGGCGTGGTGGTCGAGGTCGGCGCCGGGGTGACAAGCGTCGCGCCAAGCGACCACGTCATACCGCTCTACACACCAGAATGCCGCCAGTGCAAAAGCTGCCTTTCTCGCAAAACCAATCTTTGCACCGCGATCCGGGCCACCCAAGGCAGGGGGCTTATGCCCGACGGCACCAGCCGATTTTCGTACAAAGGCCAGACGGTCTTCCACTACATGGGCTGCTCAACCTTCTCGAATTTCACTGTTTTGCCCGAGATCGCTGTCGCGAAGATCCGGACCGACGCGCCCTTTGACAAGGCTTGCTACATCGGCTGCGGCGTCACCACAGGCGTAGGAGCCGTGGTCAATACCGCCGCCGTTGAGCCCGGCGCAAATGTCGTGGTGTTCGGCTTGGGAGGCATCGGGCTGAATGTCATCCAAGGCGCAAAGATGGTCGGCGCTTCGATGATTATAGGTGTCGACATCAATCCATCGCGGGAGGAGTGGGGGCGCCGTTTCGGCATGACCCATTTCCTGAACCCACGGGAATTGGAAGGTGACGTGGTTTCTCACCTGGTCCGACTTACTGATGGCGGCGCCGACTACACATTTGACTGCACCGGAAACACCGACGTGATGCGCCAGGCGCTAGAAGCCTGCCACCGTGGCTGGGGGGAAAGCGTGATCATCGGGGTGGCCGAAGCTGGAAAGGAGATATCCACGCGTCCATTTCAACTCGTCACCGGACGGGTCTGGCGCGGCACTGCGTTTGGTGGGGCGCGGGGACGCACGGATGTCCCGACTATCGTCGATTGGTATATGAACGGAAAGATCGAGATCGATCCGATGATCACCCACACCCTTGCACTTGACCAAATCAACCAAGCCTTCGACCTTATGCATGCGGGCGAGAGCATCCGCAGCGTCGTGGTCTATTAGATCGTGAGCAATCCATTCTCTGGCGCGGGCCGGGCGCGTTGGTTGTAGAGCAAGGCCCGGCGCCGCGCTTGCTCTTCTGGGCTGACGGTCGATGGATCTTCTGATGGACCCGCGGTGACGGCGAGGCCGCGCTGAACGCCCGGGCGGTCTGAAAGCTCTTCAAACCATCTCTTGAAGTATCTGAATTCGTTTAAATCAATACCCTGCAGCTTCCAGCTTACGGTCCAGGGGTAAGAGATCATGTCTGCAATGGAATAATCGTCGCCGGCTAGATAGCGGCGATCGTAGAGACGATTGTTCAGCACCCCATAGAGGCGATGAACCTCGTCGGTGAACCTTTTATTCGCGTAGGCTTGATCGCCGTGTTCGGGACCAAGCCGGCCAAAATGGCCGCGCTCCCCGGTCTTGGGGCCCTGGTTCGCCATCTGCCACATGACCCATTGGGCGACCTCGTATTTCCCGCGAACGGTCTGCGGCCAAAAGCGCCCTTCCTTTTCGGCCAGGTACATCATGATCGCACCTGACTCGAAGACACCGATCGGCTCCCCCCCATCGGCCGGTGATGTATCGACGAGGGCCGGCATGCGGTTGTTGGGGCTGATCTTCAAGGCTGCCGGTGTAAATTGGTCGCCGCGACCTATGTTCATTGGCACGACGTTATAGGGGACGCCCAACTCCTCCAGTAGGATGGTCACTTTCTTGCCGTTTGGCGTCGGCCAATAGTGTAGGTCATACATCGCGAACCTCTTTGACTCTCAGGTTAAGCCTACCTAGTGCGTGGGATGGTAAGTGCAAGCTGACCGCTTCTGCTACTGAAGCGTGCGCAGACTTGCCGGGTGCTGCGTGAGACCAGTCCCTTAGCTCGGCAATCGGCTTGCGACCGGGTAGCGACCGGGTCACGCCATCAACAGCTTTAGGAAATTCCACGGCGACGAGAGGTGGAGCCTTGGCATGACGCCTGCTAAAGACCGCGTCCCGGACGGGTGGCCGAGTGGTTTAAGGCAGCGGTCTTGAAAACCGCCGTAGGTGAAAGCCTACCGTGGGTTCGAATCCCACCCCGTCCGCCAACCTACGCCACAGCGCGCTGTAGTGTCCGCATGCCGCCTAGCGTGTCGCCGATTCCCCCTCCGGTTGTCACCGTTCAGGATTTTCTTGCGGCCGCACTCAACGATCTCCGTTCGCGGCTAGAGCAGGCCCTTGGTCTTCAGATCGCGCGCGAACGTCGCCAGTGGCATGATCAGCGTGTGGAGGGCATCCTGGAGCGGCTGCGCCCCGTAGCTTGCATACCACTGGGCGGCACGCTCGCTCTTAGCGTCGATGATGAGCAGGACGCCACCGACCTCGACGGCGATACGAAGGCAACGGAGTGCCGCGGCTGCCAGAAGCAGGCCGCCAAGACCCTGACCGGCGACTGTTATGTCCGTGGCGAGGCGTGCGAGCCTAAAGCCAGAAACCTCGTGCTGGGCCAACCCCTTCGTCATGGTGGCCGGTACATCGGCATGGGCAACCGCTGAGGGCGTGATCGTATAGAAGCCGAGGATTCCCCCCGGAGCGGCGTCGTCGATGGCGCAGAAGGTCTTGGAAGCGTTCTGCTCGTGGCTCTGGCGGGCGAAGCGCCGAAGGAACTCGTTCATCGCGTCATCGCCGCAATCGAACGACTTGCGATCATGGGATTTGGCGATCGGCTCCTCGTGCCATCGGGGCGGAGTCATAGGGTGTCGGGCAACGCGGCGATGGCGCTCAGTAGCTTCGCATTGGGTCGGGGCGGATTTTCGAGCAACATGAGGACGCGCAGATGATCGCGCTCGGACAATTTGATGCTCTCGGCCGCTTCGATCACGGCCTCGGCTTCACGCAGCGCCGTTTGCGTCACGAAGCTGGTTAGGTCGATATTGCGGAGTGCGGCGGCACGAACCAGCTTGGCCTTCGCCTCTGGCGAAACCCGGAGATTCATCCGCCTGTTGTCGTCCACGGCTGCGCGGGGCATGGTAGCTTCTCTTCAATTCGTACTCTTTCAAAGAGTACATGATCTGGCAACATTTTTCAACGCTGTACGTTTTGACGGCGTACAGCGCAGTTGGAAGTACGGGCCAGGGGCAAAATGCGTTCCCCCCTCCCACCAGTCCCACGCGGCGCCTAGTCGAAAAGCCGCCGGCTCTAATAGGATCGACGAAATTTTCGCTGTTCTGAAACGAATTGAGTACCGTCGGCGAAGGAAATCATCGATCCCACCTTGCTTCCCCGCGACCGCGTGAGATGGGACAGCAGGAGCGCCGCCCTGTCGTAGCCGCGACCCCACCCACCCCACTGGAATGAAGAATGGCCAGAACAACCAAGGCGCAATTCGACGACATCGCAGGGAAGGCGAGAGCCTGCCGTTTGTGCGCAGACCATTTGCCGTTGGGGCCACGGCCGGTATTCCAAATCGGCGCCGACGCCAAAATACTGATCGCAGGGCAAGCACCGGGCCGCAGGGTTCATGAAACCGGCATACCGTTCAACGATCCGAGCGGCGAGCGGCTACGCGCCTGGATGGGGATTGATGCTGCGGTCTTTTACGACCCGAGGAAGATCGCCATTCTGCCGATGGGTTTTTGCTATCCCGGTGGCGGCAAATCCGGCGACCTGCCGCCGCGCCCAGAGTGCGCCGCCGAATGGCGCGTCCGGCTGCTGAACCTGCTGCCGGCGATCGAACTCACCCTTGTGATCGGGCAATATGCCCTCGACTGGCACCTCAAGACCACGCAGAAAGCTTCGCTGACGCAGACCGTGCAAAACTGGGAGGAGTATTGGCCTGCCCAGCTCCCGTTGCCGCATCCCAGCCCGCGCAATAACATTTGGCTGAAAAAGAATCCGTGGTTCCAAGCTGAGATTTTGCCAAAACTACAGGGCAGAATTGGCGCTCTTTTGGCTGGATAGCGGGCTTTCCGGCAGGTCCGGCCATATGGCCGCACATTGCAATGAGAGACGTCTGCCTTTCAGCCTGGTGAACCGGGCTGCAGCGTCGGGTTCGCCCGGGCAAAGGCCTCGATTTCCTCGCAGCGGGCGGCGATTCTATTCACCGTAGGCAGGCTAGCGGCCTCGAACTTAAAAACCTTGGCTACGGCGACGATGCTCGAGAGGCAAACGTCGGCTATTGTCACCTGATCGCCCTGACAGAATTCGCCGGTCGCCCGATCACTCGCAAGGCGGTTCTCAAAGGCCGTCAATCCGCGCATCAGCCAATTGATCGTCCAGGCTCGCCAAGCCTCATCGTCGAAGCCTTGATGCGTCGTCAGATATTTTCTGACGCGCGGCACGATCAAGGGATGGGTATCGCTGACGATCAGAGCCGCTAGGGACCGCACACGCGCCCGAGCGTACAGATCGGTCGGAAGTAACGGAAGCTCGGGATAGCGCTCATCGAGATATTCCAGGATGGCGATTGATTGAGTGATCGGAGGACGCCCAGCCTCGATCAAGGCTGGCACTGCGCCCTCGGGGTTCACCGCGAGGAACTCGGGCGCAAATTGTTCCCCCGCGTCGAGATTGATCGGGATCTCTTGTGCCTGGAGCCCCTTCAGGCCGAGCGCGACGCGAACCCGATAGGCGGCCATCGAGCGCCAGTAAGCATAGAGCTGTAAGGTCGGCTCATTGGTCATATCGATCCTTCCCTGTTGGCTTCAGCAAGCGCTCGTGCTTGTCGCTGTTGCAGGCTTCGTCATGGGCCTTGAGCGCAAATGCAATGCTCATCTTCCTAGAAGGCCAAACCTCAGGCCAACCGCTCCAAGCCGGCCTCCTGGCGTTGGCGGCGCGTCAGCTTGGATCGCTGATTGGGATCGCGCTGCGCTTGGAGGAGCGCGCCAGTTGCGAGCGCGCGCACCTGAGGGTCTGCAAAGTCTCTCCAGATCACGTCGGTCGCCATTGCAAGGCTTAGGGTTTGCCCTCATCGTCGCGGCCTTCTGGTCTTGGAGTCGCGGCTTGAAACTTGCAGTCTTACTTTCCACCGTCGCCACGCTAGCGTCTGGCGCGGCCCATTCGAGCCCAGGTCCCACTCCAGTTCCAGCGACCCCGCCAATTGCGGCGCCGCGCGATACGCAATTTCCCGGCGTGGTGAGCGTGGCGGTCGATGCCACCGACACTGAGCGACGCATTGTGCGAGTGCATGAAACGATCTCAACGCCTGGGGCGGGTGGAGATGTGGTGCTGCTCTATCCCGAGTGGTTGCCCGGCACCCATGCCCCGGAAGGTACAATCGACAAGTTCGCCGGCCTTGAGATCATGGCTGGCGGCGCCCGGTTGGATTGGAAGCGGGATGTCGCAAATCCATTCGCCTTCCACGTCAGCGTCCCCGAGGGCGTAACCAAGCTGGAGATCAACTTTCAATATCTTTCGCCAGTTAGCGAAAGGGTAGGCGCCACCGAAATCTCTTCGACGATCGCCGCCTTGGAATGGAACGCCCTGGTCCTATATCCCGCCGGCTATTTTTCCCGGGACATCCCGGTGGACGCATCCTTGAGCCTGCCAACAGGGTGGAGTTTCGCTACGGCCCTTGAGCGCGAGGGTGAAGGCGGGGCGACCATCCATTTCAAGCGCACGCCGCTGGAGACCCTGATCGACAGCCCGGTCTATGCCGGAAGATATTTCGCTCGCTTTGATCTCGATCCGGGCGGGATCGCGCCTGTTCACATGAACGTATTCGCAGACAAGCCCAGTGAGCTTGAAGTGAAACCCGAACAGCTAGCTGCGCACCGCGCCTTGGTGCAACAGGCCTATAAGCTCTACGGCTCGCACCACTATGACCACTACGATTTCCTGTTTTCGATTAGCGATCTGACCCTGCAGCAGGGATTGGAACACCATCGCTCAAGTGAGGACGGGGTGGGGACCGGCTATTTCTCCAAGTACGAAGATGCACAGTCAGACCGTTCGCTATTCCCGCACGAATACACGCACTCTTGGAACGGCAAGTTCCGCCGCCCAGCCGATCTTTGGACGCCGAACTACAACGTACGCATGCGTGACTCGCTGCTATGGGTTTATGAGGGGCAGACGGAGTATTGGGGCGAAGTCTTGACGGCGCGGGCCGGCTTGCGGACCGCAGCCGAGGAGCGCGATTCCCTTGCGCTCACGGCGGCGACATATGGCGATGTGCCAGGCGCCAGCTGGCGTCCGATGCAGGACACCACCAACGACGAAATCATCAATCCGCGTCGACCGATGTCATGGCGCAGCTGGCAGCGCTTTGAGGATTATTACAACGTCGGCGAGCTGATCTGGTTGGACGCCGACACCCTGGTGCGCGAGCGATCCAATGGAAAGCGCTCCTTGGATGATTTCGCCAAATCGTTCTTCGGCATCAACAATGGCAGCTACACGCCCGTCACCTACACCTTCGATGAACTGGTGAGCGCGCTAAACGCGGTCGAGCCTTATGACTGGGGTGCGTTTCTCCACGCGCGCGTGGACACCATCGGCAAGGGCGGACCGCTCGATGGCCTCAAACGCGGGGGCTACCGGCTGGTCTTCAATGACAAACCGAACCTCATCCTGAAATCATATGAATCTGCAGCGAAATTCAAAGATTTCACCTATTCGCTCGGAGTTATTGTGGGCAAGGGCGGGGCGCTGAGCTCGGTGCAGTGGGACAGCCCCGCCTTCAAGGCCGGACTGACCATAGGAATGACGCTGATGGCGGTGAACAGCCTGCCTTATTCCGACGAAGTCCTCGACGACGAGCTAAGGGCGTCGGTCTCGAACAAACAGCCATTAGAGCTTATTGTGAAGACGGCAGATCGCATCAAGGTGGTGAAAATCGATTATCACGGCGGCCTACGCTATCCTCACCTCGAACGGATCGAAGGAACGCCGGCGCGCCTCGACGAAATCCTGGCTGCGAAGAAATGACCGAAAATTGCGTCAGCGTCGCGAGCTTTTGACGATTGCGCGGCTCCTCCAGAGCTTCGCTGTCAGAGCGGGCGTAACGGCGCAGGATAGGGGCTCAACTGGCCTTAAGGCCGCTCAGTGCAAAGCTCCAGGCGCCAGGGCGGGTCACGCAAATGGCAGTCGAAAACGCGGTCCGTAGATCCAGTTCTCGGCGATATAAAAGCCGGTGGCCAAGTCGCGTGCGCCTACCGGTCCCCAAATCCAACCGTCCTTGACCCAGTGTCGCGTATCCATGTCAAAAGCTCCATCAGGCCCCCAGATCCAGTTGTCATGGATCCAGAACCTGTGGTGTTGTTCGGGCTGACTTGAAAGGATCCAGCCCCCTTCAATCCAGGCGACGGGCAGGATTTTGTTTCGCGAACTCATCCGTTATCGCAGGGGCTTATTTTACGGTCTCGTTGATCTGCGCCTTGGCGCGTGAGGCCGGCACGATGGGGATATCCCCATCTGCGAGCGGCTGCATCCATTGTTTCCGCGCCATTGCGGCTTCGACGTAGGGTTGAAGCGCTTTGGCCTTGCGGGCTTCGCGTTCAGCGACCTCGCTCTTGAACTCGCCCATTACTTCGGCTGCGAAAAGCTCCAGGGACTGGCAAATATGTTCGTGCTTATTGCGACCGGCCTGCTGGAGGAAAATCACCTGATCGACGCCGGCGTCGCTGAACGCGCGAATATGGTCGCGGATATCGCCAGGGGTTCCGATCCCATTGGCGTTGCGCGCAGCCGCCTTGGACGCAGCGATGATTTCCTCGTCGCTGCGTGCACGTGAGGCCTGGAAATCGGCGAAAAGGGTTGAGCGGCCAGGTACGGCGTCGTGAGCCACGAGCGCATTGACGGCGTAGCTGAAGAATTCGAAGCCTTCTTGGCCACGCCGGATCGCCTCGGCCCGATCCGGATGCACCGAGAAATTCGAGACCATAGCGAGGTTAGCGTTCACGGCATGGCCGATGGGAACGCAGGCGTCCGACTTGATGATGTCATAGTAGATTTCAGCCCAATTTCGCGCCTCCTGGGGATCGACGAAGGAAAAGGCCAGCGCGCCGACGCCGATTGATGCGGCGACTTTGATTGTGTCGCGGTTGGTGCAGGCCATCCACATTGGCGGATGCGGCTTTTGAACCGGCTTTGGAACCACATTGCGACAAGGAAACGAGAAGCTGCGTCCTTCGAACCCCGGATAGGGATCCATGACCATCATATTTGCAATCTGCTCGGCCGCCTCCAGCGCCATGGCGCGTTTTTCCTTGGCTGGAATGGCGAAGCCGCCAAGCTCAAGCCGCGTGGCGCCTTCGCCGATGCCAAAATCGAGGCGGCCATTGGAGATGATGTCGAGGGTCGCCAACCCCTCGGCGGTGCGTGCGGGGTGGTTGTAGTTCGGGATCACCTGGCGAATGCCATGGCCGACGCGAATGTTTTTCGTGAGGGCTGCGCACGCAGCCAGAAAAACCTCTGGCGCAGAGGAATGCGAATATTCCTCCAGGAAGTGATGTTCGACTTCCCAGGCGTAATCGAAGCCCAGACGGTCGGCGAGGACAACCTGTTCAAGAGCCTGATGGAAAAGGCGCGCCTCATCACCGTCGTTCCACGGCTTGGGCAACTGGTGTTCGTAGAAAATCCCAAACCGCATCGCCATCCTCCTCAAGCCCCGTCTTTGCGGGGGCTGACTGTTACATCTCGCGCCGGCGAGGCGTTTGGCAAGACCCGGTTAACCCTGGCGAAAGTCTCCCCTGGGCAAGCTTGCGACTCGAAAAGCCGCAAACACCCGAGGATCGTCATGGAATGCGCATTGAGAAATCAGGCTGGCCGGCTGGCGGCGGTTCTGATGGCGGGCGCGTCCTTGGCGGCCTGCGCGTCTCTGACGAGCCCGAAGTATTCGATCCAAGACCAGGGCGTTCACGCCAAGCCGGCCGGCGATCCGACGGCCCGCGGGACCAATGCGCCTTATCAAGTGGGCGGCATCTGGTATGTGCCGCATGACCAGCCGCACTATGACGAGACCGGTATCGCCTCGTGGTATGGGGATGCATTCAATCTGAAGGCCACCGCCAATGGCGAGACCTTCGACATGAACCAATTTTCAGCGGCCCATACGACCTTGCCGCTTCCCTCGATGGTTGAAGTCACCAATCTCGACAATGGCCGCAAACTGACCCTGCGCGTGAACGACCGGGGCCCGTTTGTCGGAGGCCGGATTATCGATTTGAGCCATGCCGCCGCCCAGGAATTGGGATATGACCGCGCCGGCACCGCCCATGTGCGCGTCCGCTACCTTGGTCCCGCACCCCTCGGGGGACCAGACATGGGGCTGCGATACGCCAGATCGCTGCTCTCCCCAGGCTCGTCGCCTCCCGGTTCGCCAACGGCCCGGCGGCCTGCTGATGAAGTCATATTCGAAGAAGCCTCGGCCGCTCCGAAACCCGTCACCCCGCTGGTTAGACCGCCGCAAGCCGTATCCATTTCGGCGCTCGCACCGCTTGCGCCTGCACGTCCAACCACGCTTGACGCCCCGCGCTCAGGCGCAACTTCCCAGGGCTTCCGCATTCAGGCAGGCGCCTTCAGTGATCAGGAAAACGCCAAACGCGCAGCAGCCCAGCTATCTTCGAACGGCGCCGCAAACATCGAGCCTTTCGATCACGGTGGCGTCACCTATTACCGCGTCTATCTGCCAGGTCCGAGCGATGAGGCTGAAGCCTACGCCGTTCGCGACCGCGTGGCGGCGAGCGGGTTTGCAGATGCAAGGGTCGTAGGGCCCTAGACTTTGTGCGCCATCCGTACAATTTGAGGCGGTGGAGCCGGGCAGATTCATTACCTTTGAAGGCGGCGAGGGGGCGGGTAAATCCACCCAGCTGAAGCGCCTCGTCGTGCGGCTTGAACGCCTTGGCCGGCAGGTTGTAGCGACCCGTGAGCCCGGCGGCTCATCTGGGGCTGAAAGCATCCGCGAACTCGTCCTCAAGGGCGCTGCTGATCGTTGGAGCCCGATCACTGAGACTCTGCTGATGTACGCAGCAAGGCGCGATCACGTCGAACGCGTGATCCGGCCAGGTCTGGTGCGAGGCGCTTGGGTCGTTTGCGACCGGTTCGCCGATTCCACCCGCGCCTATCAGGGCGCAGCCGGCGGCGCCAACCCGGAACTCATCGCAGCCCTTGAGACCTACATCCTTGAGCACACCAAACCGGACCTTACGTTGATCTTCGACCTGCCCGTGGAATTGGGCCTTGAGCGCGCCCACGCTCGCGCCGGCGCGGAAATGCGGTTTGAATCGAAGGGCCAGGCCTTCCATGCCCAACTGCGCGAAGGGTTCTTGTCCATCGCCCGAGCGGAGCCTGATCGGTGTGCGATCGTCGATGCCTCAGGCTCTCCCGATGAGGTCGAGGAAAGAGTTTGGGCGATCGTTGAGAGGCGGCTGTCCGTCCATGACTGAAATGCTTCACCCAAGCGAGGTGTTCAACCTCGTTGGACATGAGACCAGCGAGGCGGCGTTTGAAGCCGCGCGCGTGCGCGGAAGGCTGCATCACGCTTGGTTGCTTACCGGTCCGCAAGGCGTTGGAAAGTCGACCTTCGCCTATCGCGCTGCGCGCCGTCTGCTGGGCGCGCCGCTGGAGACGAGTCTTGGGATTTTAGGCGCAAGCCCCGACCATCCGGTCAGCCGCCAGATCATCGCGCGCGCCCATCCCGACCTTTTCGTCCTTCAGCGCCTTGGTGAAGACGGCAAGGTGCGCAAAGTGATCCCGGTGGACGAGGCGCGGCAGCTTTCGGAATTCTTTTCAAAATCTCCGGCCAGCGCACCGCATCGGGTGGCGATCATCGACGCAGTCGACGATCTGAACGTCAACGCCTCGAACGCCATACTGAAGACCCTTGAGGAGCCTCCCGCGCACGGAATTGTCTTGCTGGTGAGCCATTCCCCTGGACGGCTCCTGCCGACCATCCGGTCACGCTGCCGTCGTCTCGCGTTTGGCGCACTTTCCTTGAAGGACGCCGCAGCGTTTGTGCGGGACCATGAGGAGGTTGGCGCTGAAGACGCGCTGCGCTTGGCGAGGATGGCGGGCGGCGCGCCGGGCCGGGCCTGGGCGCTCGCGGGCGCCAACGCCATCGCGATGGACGACGCTGCGCGCGCCTTGATTGAAGGCTTGCCAAGGTTCGACGAGGCCATGGCGCTTTCGCTTGCTGATCGGTTTCGTGGAGGGGAGGGACAGGCGCAGTTCGAATTGTTGTTTGATCGACTGTCCGAGCGTGTCCATGGGCTGGCTGCAGGCCGCGCCCGCCAAGGGATTGGCGGATTGGAGGCGTGGGCCGGCGCCTGGGACGCGCTGCAACGGCTATCGCGCGACGTAGAGGCGCTAAATCTGGACCGCACGGACGCCCTGTTCACAGCTCTTGGCGAATTGCGCCAAGCCGCGCGCGCGGCCTAGGCGCCCAGCCCCATGTTGATCGACAGCCACGTCAATTTGCACGCACCGCAATTCGATGAAGACCGTCAGGCGGTGATTGAGCGCGCCAGGCTTGCGGGCATAGGCCTGATGGTCAACATCTCAGACAAAGTCTCTCATTTTGAGAAGGTGCGGGCCTTAGCCGAAGAGCCGGACATCTGGTGCACCGTCGGAACCCATCCGCACGAAGCAAAGGAGAATCCGCAGCTCTCGCCCGATCGCCTAGTCGAGCTCGCCGCAGATCCCAAGGTTGTCGGCATTGGCGAGACTGGACTGGATTTTCACTATGACCTCAGTCCGCGTGAAATCCAGGCCACGGTGTTTCGCGCTCACGTGACAGCCGCGCGCAAGACGGGCTTGCCCTTGGTCGTTCACACGCGACTGGCCGACGAAGTGATGGGCGAAATCCTGGAAGAGGAATACGCAAAAGGCCCGTTTCGGATTCTGATGCATTGCTACACGTCAGGACCAGACCTGGCGGCCCGGGCCGCGGCCCTGGGGGCCTGGTTTTCGGTCTCTGGGATCGCGACGTTCAAGGCCGCGGAGGACGTTCGTTCCGTGATCTGCGACATGCCGGCTGATCGGATCATTGTAGAGACGGACTGCCCTTATCTGGCGCCGGTTCCCCACCGTGGCCGGCGTAACGAGCCAGCGTACGTGCCCCACGTCCTTGCGAAGCTCGCGGAAATTCGCGGTTGGTCATTGGATGAGGCTGAGGCGCGCACGGAAGACGCGTTCTTCTCCCTCTTCGAGAGGATACCAAGACCGTGAGCTCAAGACTTGAGTTTACGATCCTAGGCTGTGGCTCTTCTGGCGGCGTGCCAAGGGCGGATGGAGATTGGGGGGTTTGCGATCCGACCAACCCCAAGAACCAGCGATCGCGATGTTCCCTCCTCGTGCGCCGTCTGGGGGAGGGGGCGCAGGCCGAAACAACCACGATTGTCGACACCTCCCCTGACCTGAGACTTCAGACGGCCTACGCCGGAGTGAAGCGGCTGGATGCGATCATGCTCACGCACGACCATGCTGACCAGGTTCACGGGCTCGACGACGTTCGCGCATTCTTCAACCGCCAGCGCAAGAGGATTCCCTGTTTCATGGACGCCAGCACCGATGCATCGGTGCAGCGCAGGTTCGAATATATTTTTGAGGGTGAGAATGGTTATCCCGCGATCTGCGAAAGGCGCGCCATACCCCTGCATGGCGTGGGCTGGCAGGTCGACGGACCTTCAGGACCCATTCCCGTTGTCACGTTCGATCAAGATCATGGAGGGGTGCGTTCAGTCGGATATCGCTTTGGAGGCGTGGCCTATTCGAGCGACGTTGTCCGCCTGGATGACCAAGCGTTTGAGGCCTTGGCCGGTTTGGATGTCTGGATCGTCGACGCCTTACGCTACCTACCCCATCCCACCCACGCCCACTTAGCGCAGACATTGGAATGGATCGCCGAACTCAAGCCGAAACGCGCCATTCTGACAAACCTTCACATTGATCTCGACTATGAAACCCTCAAGGCTGAGTTGCCGAGCGGAACGGAACCGGGCTACGACGGTCTTCGATTTGAACATGAATTCAGCGGTATATTTTCGTGAATTTACCGCCACTTAGAATTGGTTTCCTCGCATCCGGAAATGGTTCGAGCGCGCGCGCCATCATAGACGCGATCAAGAGCGGCGAGCTGGCGGCGCAAGCCCGGTTGATCGTGAGCAACAACAAGAGTGCGCCAGCCCTTACTTTTGCGACTGAAGCCGCAGTGCCAAGCATGCACATCGCAACCCAGTCCGACCCTGTCGCCGCGGACGCCAAACTGGCGCACGCCATGATCTCGCATGGCGTTGAGCTGATTGTCCTCTCCGGGTATCTGCGCCAGCTTGGACCGCGCATTTTGGAACATTACGCTGGGAAAATCCTCAACATCCATCCAGGGCCGCTACCGGCCTTCGGAGGCCATGGCATGTATGGACGGCGCGTCCATGAGGCGGTGATCGCTGCTGGTGTTGCTAAGAGTGGTATCTGCATCCACATGGTGGATGCAGAGTACGATCGCGGTCCGGTGATTGCGCGTCTAAGCATGCCCGTAGAACCGGGAGATACCCCCGAAAGGTTGGAGACGCGCGTGACCGCGGCAGAGCCGGGTTTCTTCGTCGAAACTTTGCAGCGGATCTCGAGCGGAGAAATACGAATAGGATCTTGAGGTGGGCTCAGCACCTATGGCGTTGGTTGCGCACTCGAAGAGACCGGCAGATGACGGACCCCGCAAGAGCTCTCCACGAGGCCAAACCGTCGGTCGCGTCTATTTCGATATGTGACAGGCTTTGCGCAAGGGTCGGAACAGTAATTTCCGATAATGTATATTAGGCGAGAAATTCTTGTAGCCGCCATTTAGTAATGTCACCGGCGTGCCAGTTAGAGATGGCACCCTCCCTCATTTTGCGTGGGAGGTCCTCCAAAGTGGCGTTGCACTTCATGAGCGACAAGGAGCTTAGCCGAGTCGAGATCCTGCGCGATCTGACGGCCGGCCGGCTGACGGTTTCGGCGGCCAGCGAGTTGATGGGCCTTGAGCGCCGCCAGGTCTTGCGGCTGTCGAAGGCCTACCAAGAACAAGGCGCGACGGCGCTCATCTCCAAGAAGCGCGGCCGCGCCAGTAACCGGCAGACGCCCACGGCGGTCAAGGACCAGGCCTTGGACCTGATCAAAGCCCGCTACGCGGATTTCGGCCCGACGCTGGCGGCCGAGAAGCTGCGCGAGGTCCACGGCATCATCGTCGGCCGCGAGACGCTGCGGCTGTGGATGCTCGACGCCGGCCTCTGGGCGGATCGTGTGAAGCGCCGCGGACGGGTCTACCAGCCGCGATATCGTCGCGAGTGCGTCGGCGAGCTGGTCCAAGTTGATGGCTCTGAGCACTGGTGGTTCGAGGATCGCGGCCCGCAATGCACCCTGCTCGTCTTCATCGACGATGCCACCAGCCGGCTGATGCACCTTCAGTTCGTCCAGTCGGAGTCGACCTTCGCCTACTTCAACGCGACCCAGCGGTATCTGGAACAGCACGGCAAGCCCGTGGCGTTCTACACCGACAAGCATGCGGTCTTCCGGGTCAACAAGCCCAGCGGCCTGCACGGCGACGGCATGACCCAGTTCGGCCGCGCCCTGAAGGCGCTCAGCATCGAGATCATCTGCGCCAACTCCAGCCAGGCCAAGGGCCGCGTCGAGCGCGCAAACAAGACCTTGCAGGACCGCCTGGTGAAGGAGCTGCGCCTCGCCGGCGTTAACAAATGAAAGACGGCAACGCCTTCCTGCCGAGCTTCGTGGCCGACTACAACGCCCGCTTCGCCAAGGCGCCGTTCAACGACAAGGACCTGCATCGGCCCATGCAGTCGGTAGATCGGTTGGACGAGGCCTTCACCTGGCGCGCCGAGCGGACGCTGTCGCAGTCCCTGACACTCCAGTACGACAACATCCTCTTCCTGATCGAACCGTCCGAGTTCGCCCAGGCCGCGATCGGCCGGCGGGTCGAGGTCGTGGACTTCCCCGATGGCCGGCTGGAAGTCCGCTACAAGGGCCGCAGCATGCCCTACCGCACATTCGACAAGCTGCGACGCGTCACCGAGACGGCCGTGCTCGAGAACAAGCGCCTCGGCGGCCTCCTCACCTTGATCCGCGAGAGCCAGCAGACCGAGCCGCCCGGCATGCGCACCAGCAAGGGCCCGAAGCGGCGCGACCAGACCAAGCACATGTTCAGCGTCGGCTGACGGCATGGTTTGAAATCGCCCACTCCCGCTCATTCTGAGTGAGCGCTTTGGGCCACATTCAAACCACCTTCACGGCCCAGCCGAGCACGCTCTCTGGGACTCTGCGTAATTGTCGAACCACACTAGGCTCTTCCCATTTCCGACATGGTGGTCGCGAGAAGGGCACCGACTATAACCATGTGAAGCCATATATTTTGCGGCGATCTGCGGCTCAAAAACGCCGTCGATTACGAAGCCTCCCCCGAAAACGACTAGCGCCAACACAGCACCACCCCACCGTGACGACATGTGTATTCGGGATAATTGAGTAACAATCCAAGCGATCAAACCCAAACTAACCATAATCGGAGTTCGCAAGGCGCTCCCATCAAGATCAACCAACTGCGCTTGATCCCGCATATGTTGATCGGCGGCAAGCAATGAGGACAGGCCGCCGCCCTCAAGCCAACCTAACATTTCCAGAAGCAGTATTAGGCCGATTATAAAACCGAAGATGATCAAATTGAGGACTGTGTTTGCGTTTCGATGCTCCGCCTTGTCGGAAAGCACCGTGCTTCCATCTCCGTCCATCGACGCGTCCTGCTGGCCAATCGGCGATCTTTCTACAGGCGATATCTCCTGCTGACGACACCGGTCTACGTGCCTCGCGCGCTAACGCGCACTCGGAAAACAAAGACGAAGCTGAACGGCCGGTGCGGAGGGCAGCGGTCGGGCTCTGCGCGGTTGGAGGGCTCCGCGCCCGCCCGCTCCCCTCACCTAACCCCTGGTGACATTTCTAACTGGCGCCCGGCGCGACATCTCTAACCGGCGTAGACAACTCTTGTAGCTGGGCGGATTCTATTTCGAGGTGCGACTTCTGAGGTTTTTCAGCAAGTTGCCTTCGGAGGGAATTCGGCATGGGAAAGCATTACGACCACCTCACCGCGGCGGATCGGAAGCTGATCGCTCGCCTGCACGACGATGGGATCCCCGTCACGGTGATCGCGGTGCAGCTGGGCCGCCATAAGTCGACGATCCATCGCGAGCTGCGGCGCAATCGAACCGACGACGGCCCCTGGCTGCGCGGCTATTTCGCCATGGCGGCGGACCAGATCAGCGCCATGCGCCGTCGCCGATCGGCCAAGCTGCACCGCGACCCGGCCTTGGCCGCCCACGTCGTCGCCCGGCTAAAGAACGGCTGGTCGCCCGAGCAGGTCGCCGGCCGCTTGGCCGTGGATCGCGCAGCGACAGCCATCTGCCACGAGACGGTCTATCGCTACATCTACGGGCCCGCCGGCCGGGCCGCTGAGCTCTATCGCCATCTGCCAAGTCAGCGCCGCCGGCGGCGTGTGCGCTACGCGAGGAAGCCCAGAGGCCTGAGCATTCCGGAGGCCAACACGATCGCCAAGCGCCCTGCCGAGATCGGCGAGCGAACCACCTTCGGCCATTGGGAATGCGACCTGGTGGCCTTCAGGCAGGTGTTCGGCAAGCACAACATCACATCGCTCGTGGAGCGGCGCAGCCGGTATCTGTTCATCAGCCGCAATCCCAGCCGGCACTCGGCCAACATCATGGCCGGCCTGGTTAGCGATCTTGGGCCGCTGCCACCCGCCTGCCGGCGATCCATCACCTTCGACCGCGGAACTGAGTTCGCAGGCTTTCCAAGCCTCAGGCAGAGCCTGGGCGCCCAGAGCTATTTCTGTGCGCCATCAGCACCGTGGCAGAAAGGCACGGTCGAGAACACCAACGGCCGCCTGCGCCGCTTCCTGCCGCTGGATCTAGACGTATCTACCAAGACGGCCGAGGAACTTGCCGCCCTCGCCCGTCGCATGAATACTACGCCACGGAAATGCTTAGGCTTTCGGACGCCGAGTGAGGTGTTCAACGAGTTCGTGGCGCAGGCTGGGTCAGCGCAATAGCTGCGCCGGGGTCAGTCCTGTAGGCTAGCTCCGCGAGGCGAGGGGAAAGCAGGACAGCGATGAAAATTCCCAATCGAATGTTCTGGACGACCTACGCTGGCATTGCAGCCATGGGGTTGGGCGGTTGCTCCGTTGGTCTACTCTTTGGCACGGCACTACTTCTCTTTCGCAAGTTCTTCGAACCGATGATGCCGGCCGCGTTTTTCGTCGTGTCCGGCCTCATGTCACGCCATTCGCATGTGGCGCTTCGCTACAAGCCGGAGGACTATCCTTGGATCGTCGGTTTGGTTTACGTCTTCTCGGCGTTTTGGCTCTGCGTCGCGGCCTACGCCGCATATCGGAAGCCTGAGTCAGACCGGCGTGTGGACGCATACCTGATGCGCAACCAGAATCTCGACCACTCTTTCGTCTCAAGACGCGACGACTAACGCGCCGATCTACGTGCCTCGCGCGCCTAACGGCGCGCTCTAATAAAAGCACGAAGCTGCCCTGCCCGTGGGGCGGATCGGCGGTCGGGCTCTGCGCGAACTGACGGCTTCGCGCCCGCCCGCCGCCCGACTTCGGGCATCGTACAGAACCAGGTGACAGGCCGCGCCCTCCCCGTCATCCTGCGCTCGGCCACAGTCGCACTTCGGTTAGAACCCACACTGCCATGGAAAGCGGCTCGGCTCTGGGTTAGCGTCCCAACATGGTTTTCGACAGCGGCATGGATAAGCTGGCTGCGCTGACAGTACGAGCCAAGGAAAGGCCGGAGTGGAATTCGTTTGCCGAGTTCGCCACACTTCGGAGCCGTGGCGTCCGTTCAGAGGCCATGCCGCCGCGGCGCCGACGGCCTGATATCTAGGAAACGCGGCCGACCGAGCAACCGCACACGCCCGATGGTGTTCGGTTGGCGGCCATGGCCCTCGCCAGGACCAGCTACGACGCGCCTTTTTAGCCACCGTCCCATGGTTTACAGCCGAAGCAGCGCTTTGATCTTGGCTTGAACGTCGAACAAAGCATCAGGTGAGACGGCGCCCTTGAAACTGGCGCCCCGCGCAAGCCAATCCAGACTCTTGAGTTGGTCGGTCAGGACGACGCGGCGGCGTGCGAGATACCACCACCTCGAACACGTAGCCCTTGATCCTGGAGCTCATGGGGCAGCAAATCATCATGCCGCGCTTGGCGTTATAACGTGCCGGTGAGAGAACCAACGCCGACCTGTGGCCCGCTTCTTCATGGCCCGCCTGTGGGTCGAATTGAAGCCAGACAATATCACCAGCTTCAGCAACGTAGTCCCCCACTACCAGGCTTCTCCCCCGACCGGCGCTCCGAAATCCTCGTCCTGATGAAAGGTATCGGGCGTCATCGCATCGAGAAGGCGACCCAGGTCGTAGGTTGGCGCTTGGATCGGCTCAATAGTGATCCGCCCGCCCTCCTCTCGGACATCGACGGTCTGATCTAAATTGAGCGATGCCGTTTCCATGACGGACAAGGGGATTCGCACGGAGGTGGCGGCGACAAAACTAAAGCGCACGAGAGAAGTCCGCCATGTGCAGAGCGAACGACCGGGCAAGGCTACCATATTCAAAGGCTCCTTTAGTGATACTCAGACTACGGACGAGTTTCCGCCGGTCTGAGGTGGCAGCCTAGACCGCTTCCATTTCGGGTTGCAGCAATCCCACCTCGGTCCTGCGTACGGGATCGAGGTAGGACAGCTCAGAAGAAGCATTCGCCAAAGTTGATGAGATTGTGAATCAAGATGGGGATCACCAGCGAACCTGTGCGATTTCGCAACCACATCAGACCGGCCCCGAGCAAGCCCGTCACGATGAAGCTTGTCGCATCGAAGGCGATGGCGCCGTGAGAGATGAGTAGGCCGTGGGCGGCCGCGAAAAGCAGAGTGACCGCGATCTCAGCCGCGCCGAAGGAAGCCCGCGCCACCTCGCGACCAGGGCCGAGGGCGCGAGTGAGGAGAGCCAGGAGCACGCCGCGGTAAAACAACTCTTCGTCCAAGCCGGGCATGGTGGCCTGAAAAAGCAGCTGTTCAGGAGCGAGGCTTGGCCCCTCGTGGCCCAGAGCATGGACGGTCCAGGCAAGGGCGCAGCTCGCCGCAATCAACAGCAGCACCGGAAGGAACTGCCCTGCCTTCTGCCGCCAGGTGAAGCCGACCTCCGCCCGCGTCATCCGCGGCGGCATCGCGACAACCGCCAAGCTGACGACAACCGCCATCACCTTGCCCAGCCAATTCCAATGCAGGTGGGACATTCCGGGCACGAAGTGCTTCGCGGACAGGCCTAGAACCTCCGCCGCCCAATAGGCCGCCGACGCGCCCACGGCGACGAGGAGCGGACCAATTGCGACGCGGCGGCCTGTCGCCCTCAGCAACGCTGCGAAGGCGAGAAGTCCCGCCATGTGCAGCGCGAACGACCAGGCAAGGTCCACCATATTCAATGGCTCCTTTGGTGATGCTCAAGCCACGGATGACTTGCCGCCGGCCTGGGGTGGCGGCGTCGACCGCCTCCATTCCGGGCGCGCAACCTCCCGGCCCCCGCCGCAAGTTGCTGCGTTGTCCTAGAGGACAGCGGCGCTGTATTGCCCGAGGACAGACAAAACGCAACAGCCGACGCGGCGGCGAAAACAAAGCGCACGGAGACCCCTTTTACAAAAACCTACGATCGTGTCCCATTCACGAATCTCGACCTGCCGCCCTGCCCTGGCCAGCATCATCGCCAGGTGATCCAGTCCGAACAGGTTGAACTCTTCCAGCCCTCACAAATATGACCGACCGATCCCCGGAGACGTCATAGCTGGGCCTTGTCCCGCCATCGGGACCAAACCGGGCACGTCTACGCTCTTAGCTGACGCCTGGCCTGAATAGGTCAACGCCCGACGCGGCTGATTAGAGATGGCGCCTCCCGCATTTATGTTCGGCGTCGGCTGACGAATGTCTGTTTTTGGCGCGGGCCCGTCCAGCGAGTACTTCGCCCCAGAGCGGTCATTGCGAGGTCGGCCGTCCAGCCTTACCGTGCAACATCATGGCGCGTGCCGCGGAGCCGAGTGTCGGCCGCCGCGGGGCGCGCCGACGCATTTCCCAAGACGGAGGACGCCGATGGATACGTCGCCCGATGCGCCTCCGGTTGGACACGACCGGCGATCAGTCCTGGAACTAGCGGCGGGTTCGGCGGCCGGAGCGCTTCTTGCGTCGGCGGCGCCGACAGTCTGGGCGAGGTGGCCAGGCTCCGACATCGTTCTGATGGACGCTCATGCGCTGAGCAAAGCGATCGCCACGCGTAAAATTTCCTGCGTCGAGGTGATGGACGCCTATCTCGACCACATCGAGAGGCTGAACCCCAAGGTCAATGCAATCGTGGCCCTGCAGGACCGCTCGGTCCTCATCGCACAGGCGCGCGAGCGCGATGCCCAGGCGGCGCGCCACGAGATTATGGGACCGCTGCACGGCTTTCCGCACGCCGTGAAAGACCTGGCCTGGGTGAAGGGCATCCGGTCGACCTCGGGTTCGCCGATCCTGAAGGATTTCATTCCCAAGGAGGACTCCCTGCCGGTGGAGCGGCTACGCAAGGCCGGCGTGATCTTCATCGGCAAAACGAATGCGCCGGAGTTCGGTTTGGGCTCGCACACCTACAACCCGGTCTACGGCGCCACCCTGAACGCCTACGATCAAACCAAGTCGGCCGGCGGCAGCAGCGGCGGAGCAGCCGTGTCGCTGGCGCTGCGCCTGATCCCGGTGGCGGACGGCAGCGACTTCGGCGGCAGCCTGCGCAATCCGGCCGGCTGGAACAACGTGTTCGGTTTTCGTCCGAGTTTCGGCGTGGTGGCGGCCGGGGGACGCGACGTGTGGCAGGCGCCGATGGGCGTGACCGGACCCATGGCCCGTTCGGTCGCCGACCTCGCGCTCCTGTTCTCGGTCCAAGCCGGACACGATCCGCGCGCGCCGCTGTCGTGGGGCGGCGACGGGCGCCAGTTCCTTGACCCGTTGAGCGCCAACCTAAAGGGCAAGAAGGTCGCCTGGCTTGGGGATTTCGGTGGCTCCGCGCCCTACGAACCGGGCGTGCTCGAGCTTTGCCGCTCGGCGTTGAAGACCCTAGAAACCATCGGCTGCGTGGTTGACGAGGCCGTTCCCGACATGGCGCCGGAGCCGGTGTGGGAGGCCTTCATGCGCCTGCGTTGGCAGCAGGAGGGCAGCGGCCTCGTGGGCTTTTACAACGACCCGGCCAAGCGGGCGCTGCTGAAGCCGGAGGCGATCTGGGAAGTGGAGAACGGACTGAAGCTCTCGGCCTTCGACGTGTCGGCGGCGTCGGCCGTGCGTACAGCATGGTTCAACTCGGTGAGCCGGCTGTTCCAGCGCTACGACTACCTGGTCGCGCCCACCGCCCAGATGTTCCCGTTCGAAGTGCACGAGACCTGGCCGCACGAGATCGCCGGCCACGCGATGAGCACCTACCATGAGTGGATGAAGGCGGTCTGCCTCATCACCATGACGGGTTGCCCGTCGCTAGCCGTGCCCGCCGGATTCGGCTCCCAAGGGCTCCCCATGGGCCTGCAGATCATCGCCCCCGTGCACCGGGAGCTGGATTGCCTGCAGCTCGCCTACGCCTATGAGCAGGCGACCCTATGGACGTCGAAACGGCCACCGGTGTTGCTGGTTCGGGCGTGACGACGATTGACGCAAATTGCAGTGGGCGAAGAGCGGCTTTCCATCACTCAGACCTTCGAGGCGGCCCCTGCTCGTCTAGCGGCTTAAGGCCGCCTTCTATCTGCCTTGCACGCCTCTAACGGCACACTCGGACAACAAAGACTGAGCTCCCTGCCCGTACATCGGGCGGGGGTCGGGCTCTGCGCTACGGAAGGGACCCGCGCGCTCACCACACGCAGATTCCTTGCAAAACGAAAATGCTATGTTCGTGTCTTCCGTGCTCTGACGTGGCGTCGTCCCGCCGCTGGATCGGCGCCACCAAATGCGAACACGCGCCGTCCATCCGGCAAATCAACCGGAAATCGCGACCCGAAGGGCGCGCGCCCCAATCGGTTGTCGCGCGACCGGAAACGCCCGTCACAAGCCGACATTGGCGATGATAGCCCGCTGTGCGGCCGCGATCGATCGTCGTCTTGATATCCGCCGCGTGCCGAGGGGCGCCGTGCATGGCGCCTCGCAGGCTTGGGCGTGGCAAGATCTGTTTTGCGCCGCCGAGGCCGGCCCAACACCCTCGCAGCGCGAGGCCGAATGCCTGCGAGCCACACGCTATTCGTGTGTTCTGGTTTGCGCGTTTTGGCGAACACGCCTTACATGATGATCTCGAAATTGATGGGCGAGACAAGGGTGGCAAGGCCTGGAGGATCGTCAGGGCCGATCAAACGGCGATTCGAGCGGTCGTCGGACGCCCTGCACCCGCAAACAGGCCCCAGCACAGCAGGGCTCTTCCGTCGCCTCCACGCCAAAATCTATGCTAAGATAGTTTATATAAAACAATAAGATATGCTCTTCGGTCATGACCCAATAAGGAAGGGGGGATATCTCTTGGATAAGAAATTCTTTGGCGCCGCCGTCCTGGCGGTTTTGGGAGCCCTATGGCTCACGCCGGCCGCCGCATCGCCGGCCGCCGCAACACCGGTCACTGCGTCCGGCGACCTGGACGGCGGCTACACCTATAACAGCGTCAACAATGGCGGCGGCAACAGCAACGCCTGGACGATTAACGGCGCGGGCGTCGTTCCGCTCGGCGCCAATTGGGCCGTTCAGGGCAATGTCGGTTACAACAGTATTACCGGCTCCGCCGGAAAGATATCGGAGGACAACACCTACGGGGTCGCCAGCGGCTTCTATGCCGGCGCCATGGGCCGGGTCGGCGCCAGCGTCAGCTATGCTTCGCTCGACGCCACGGTCATTACCGCCGACGCCACCTCCTATGGCGCGTTCGCCGACTGGTACGCCAGCGACCGATATACCCTGTCTGTGCGAGGCGGCGCCATCACAGGCACGGGCCGTGTCCACGGGTTCAGCGCCAGCGTTTCGGGCGGGGACTATTTTGGCGGCCAAGCCATTGTCTACATCCAGCCGAATTTGGACCTCAGCGGCACGATCGACTATGTGCGCCTGCCCATCTTAAGAACCTCCGTTCAGACGACAGTCTACAGCTTAGCCGGGGAATATCTGGTGTCGCAAACAAGGCCGCTGGCGGTGACGATGGGCTACAGCTACGCCACCGTCAGCGTGCTGGGCTTCAACGCTGCGGCCAACAGATTCTCGATCGGCCTGAAGTATTATTTCGGCGGCGGTGGCTCGCTGGAAGACCATCAGCGCTCGGGTTCAGAAAACTGGGGCGTCGGTTCGCCGGTCCAGAACATTCGCTTTTGATCATGCCGCCCGGCGTCCAACGGCGTCGGTGCGGATCGATCCTGTAGGAGGGTTCAAGCTAGCGAGCCCTGTGAAATTCCCGACCTCGACTTTAGAGGCGCCAAAGCTCGCAGCGGTGGCAGCTTGCCGCCCGAAGCCGAGGTCAGGTTGCGCAACCTGCCGACCCTCCCGCGCTTCAGGACAAATTACCGCCGTGGAACCGTCCAAACGAGCGGGCCGACACAACTCCCAAGAGCAGAATGCCCACCCCGAGCGCCGAAACCTGATCGACGGCGCGCAGATCGAAATGTCCAACACGGATAATGAGGAGGTAGGCCATGACGAAGTTTGCAAAGCCCCAGAGCACGTTCACTGTCGAAGATGAAAGCCCCTTGCCCGGCGGCTTGGCGAACGGACTCTGAAAAGGCTGGCCCATCGTGCCGCTGACGAAGTGTGGAACAGCGTTTGCGAGAAAGCCGCCGCCGAACAGGTAGGACAAGTTGTGAAGCCAATCCATAATCAGGCGCACTCCGAAATTTGATGCCACAGGCCATGTCGGGTCGTCTTTGATTTCCGCCTCCCGAAAAGTCCGATCATCAGACGGCAGGCCTCAATTGGACGGAGGCTCCCACAATTCCACCGGATTGCCCTCCGGATCGTGGATACGGGCGAACCTGCCGGTTTCAGGCGTGTCCCAATCAGGGTTCGTGGTGACCGCTATTCCAGATTCCCGCAGCGCCAAGACGAGCCCATCCAACTCAGCAACCCGAAAATTGAGCATCCATTGCTTTTCGGCCGGAAAATAATCCGTGTTTCGAGGAAACGGCATAAACACGGTTGGGCCGGCCTGTTGCATCCACTGAAATCCGTCATCGATAACCAGACCCAGATTTTCTCGATACCACGCCAGCAGGATTTCCGGATCGTTTGCCCGAAAGAAGACGCCGCCGATACCGATTGCAGACATGAAGCCCTCCGACTTTTTGCAAGGAACGCGCTTTGAGTTGCTGTAGGCCCAACCGATCAAGCGCGTCTAACAGCATTCATCGCGCGCTGGTCTGCAAGCTGGGCGGCGTCGTTGGGGAATTTACCCGGTCAAGAGGCCAGGGCCCCTACCCTGCCGGCGCCCCTGCAAACGCTGATGATCTCCGAAGTGGACCGATGACGTGCTCACAAAGACGCACGCCCTGATCTGCACAGCCGTCCGGGCCCTTCTTCTGGGCCAGGCTACGCAGACGACGCCCAGAAGCAGTCTCGCGCAAATCGTCCGCCGACGAGGCCCGCCGATCGAAGTCCGACGCGGCCATCAGAGCTTCAGACGCCACGTCTCACTGACTTCCGGGGCGCCGAAGTCGTCGTGGATCCAGGTCTTCTCAAGTTCGAAGCCCGCGCCGGCGTAGATGCCGCGCGCGGCCGTCAGCACCTTGTGCGTCCAAAGCACGATCTCGCGATAGCCAACCGCGCGCGCGAATGCGATGCACTCGGCGACCAGACGTTTGCCAAGGCCCTCGCCGCGCGCCGCTGGGGCCAGCATCAGAAGACGCAGTCGGGCGACGCCCAGCTCCTGGTCCTTCACCAGAAAGACACAGCCCAGTCGTTCGCCATCGCGCTCGGCTATCCAGCAACGCTCGGCGAAAGGGTCGTATCCATCCAGAAAATCAGCGCAAATGCGCGCCGTCTCAGCCTCGATGTGGCCGTTCCAGCCGTATTCGCGGGCATAGATCAGACCGTGGCGCTCGATGATCCAGCCCATATCGCCGGCCCGATGGCGGCGCAGAAGCACTGGTCCGCGCGTCCGATCCCCCAGCAGGACCTCCACCTGCGCCATCGCTGCGGTGAGCTGCGCACGCTCAGCTTGTGATAGCCCGCCGATCATGCCTTCCACGAGCGCATCGGAGCGTTGATCGAAGGGGCCGAACACCGCCTGGCCGTGTTCCGTCAGGCGCAGAAGCGCGCTGCGCGCGTCGGCAGGGGAGCGCTCGCGCGTGACCGCCCCATCGCGCTCCAAGCGGCTGACGATGCGGCTCAGGTAGCCAGTGTCGAGACCGGTGATCTCACCCACCGCCTTGGCTGTGACCCCATCGCCCTTGGCGATCTCATAGAGCACGCGGCCTTCGGCCAGAGTGTAGGGCGTCCCGAGATATCCCTTTTCCAGAAGCCCAATGGCGCGGGTGTAGAAACGGTTGAAGCGCCTGACAGCGCAGACCGGATCGGCAATTGGCGTGGCGTCGACCATAGGGCGTTCAGCAGGTCGCAATTAATTGACTGAGTCAACTATTTTGCACTGAAGGTCACCGCCTAGACCGCTGAACGGAGCCCGTTGCTCCCGGCCGTCATCAACTCATTGCAAAGCAGAGGCACATCCAGCCAACAAATCCTTCCGTCGCGTTGCGCCCTCATCGCGTGGAGGGCATGGTCGACCCTAAACGGTCAAGCTCTGTAATCTTGGAGTCGCTGCATGCGCCCTTCCCTTTCCACCGGTTTGACCCTTGCGGCGATCGGCCTGGGTGTCTTCAGCCTGGCAGCAGAACCTTCACCAAAGCCGCGGCCGATCGGTGAAGCCACCACCGCGCTGCCTGGCCCCCTAACCGGGGGCGGTTTTGACCTGCCGAACGGCTGGCGGATCACGCCGGCCGGCAAGCCGATCGCCGACCTCAATGACCTGGTCCTTAAGATGGTCCCCTCGCCCGACGGCAAGGTGATCATCGCCGGCCACTCCGGCTACCTGCCCCACGGCCTTAGCGTCATCGACGCCAAGACCCACAAGGTCGTCCAGGAAGTCCCGCTGAAGACGACATGGCTTGGCCTTGCCTGGTCGGGTGATGGCCATACGCTCTATGTCTCCGGCGGCAACGCCAACGGCGAGAAGAAGGAAGCGGCCTCGCTCGCGCCCATCTACGCGCTGGCCTATCGCAACGGTCGCCTCAACCCCAAGCCGGCGGCGACTTTCACCGACGACACCACGCCCACCGATAAGACCTGGTGGTCTGGCCTGTTGAGCGACCCCAAGCGCGGCCTGGTCTGGGCGGCCAACCGCGGCACCTCGATGGCGCCAACTGACGTGGTGGCTTTTGACGCCAAGACTGGCGCCATCAGGACCCGGGTCCGCGTGGGGATCAGCCCCTATGAGCTGGCGCTTTCCGCCGATGGCAGGCGGCTCTTTGTCTCCGACTGGGGTGAAAAGACCGTCAGCGTCGTCGACGTGGCGGCCAAGAAAGTGATCAAAACCATCTCGGTGGGCTTCAATCCTAACGACATGTTGCTCACCGCCGACGGACGCCTTTTTGTCGCCTGCTCCAATGAGAACACGGTCTATGTGATCGACACACATACCCTGCAGGTCATGCAGGTGATTTCGACGGCGCTCTATCCCAAGGCGCCTGAAGGCTCGACGCCGAACTCGCTGGCGCTCGACCGCAAACGAGGCCTGCTGTTCGTCGCCAACGCGGACAACAACGATATCGCCGTGGTCGACGTCCACGAACGTGCGACCGGTTCGGTCCTGGGCTTTATCCCAGCCGGCTGGTACCCCTCCGCGGTGACCCTGGGCGAAGGTGCGACCGCGCTCTATGTCGGCTCCACCAAGGGAGAGGAGGGTCACCCGACGCTCAAAGGGCCCACCAGTCCGCTGGCCTCCAAGTTCGGGGGCGACGAAACCATCAAGACCTTGCAGCGCAGCAGCGTCGAGCGCCTGCCATTGGCGGGTCTTAAGACCCATCTGGCTGGCTGGACGAAGCAGGTGCTGGCCAATACGCCCTACAACGACGACCTCTTGGCCGAGGCCCGCGCGCCCGGCGCACCGACCATTATGCCGAGGCGACCAGGCGTCGGTTCGCCGATCAAACACATCATCTACATTATCAAAGAGAACCGAACCTACGATCAGGTCTATGGCGACCTGGCCCATACCAACGGGGATGCGAGGCTGGCGATCTTCGGCCGCCAGATCACGCCGAACCAACACGCCATGGCCGAGCAATTCGCCACCTTCGACAACTGCTACGCCGACGGCGATGTGAGCCAGGACGGCCACTCTTGGGCCAACGCCGCCTACGCAACCGACCAGAATGAAAAATCCTGGCCAGCAAACTATGGCGGGCACAGCCAGGCGCAGAACCGCTCGCTCGCCTACATGCCCTCATCAGGCTATCTATGGGACGCTGCGAGACGCGCCGGTTTGACCTATCGCAGCTATGGCGAATACGCGACGCGCGCCTCAACCGGGGAGCCGATGTCCAGCGTGCCCGGCGCCAACGGCCTGATCGGCCACGTCTCTCCCAATTACCTGCAGAACCGGGTGCGCGACACCGAGAACGCCAAGGTGTTTCTCGATGAGTTCGCCCAGTACGAGGCCAACTTCGATTCCAAGGACCCGGAAAAGCGGCTGCCGAACTACATCGTCATGTCCATGCAAGAAAACCACACCCATGGGACCGACCCGAAATCCTTCACCCCTCGCGCGATGGTCGCCAACCAGGATGTAGCGCTGGGCCAGATGCTCGAGCGGCTGACGCACAGTCGCTACTGGCCGCAGATGGCGGTCTTCATCATGGAGGACGACGCCCAGGATGGGCCCGACCATGTGGATGCGCGCCGCACCGCCTGCCTTGTGATCAGCCCTTACGTAAAGCGCCACATCGTCGACTCGACGCTCTACACCACAAGCTCCATGGTGCGTTCGATCGAGCTGCTTCTCGGAATGCCGCCGCTTAGCCAGTACGACGCCGCAGCCACGCCTTTCTACGCCGCCTTCGGCGTCACTCCCGACCTGACGCCGTTCAAGGGCTTGCCGGCGCAGTGGGACGTCAACGAGAAGAACTCGCCACAGGCCTATGGCGCGCGGGAAAGCGCCAAGATGAACTTCGCCGACGCCGACGAAGCGCCAATGCACCGGCTGAACGAGATCATCTGGAAGAGCGTCAAGGGCGTGTCCTCACCGATGCCGGCGCCTGTCCATCGCTATCGTGCGGTGGCCGGGCCAGGCGATTGATCGCGATGAAAACCTACACGCCACCTCGCCATGAGGTGAACACGCGGGTGACCTTCAGTGGTGATAACGGCATTGCGCGATCTCGAACTGCTGGGCATGGCCGCTGCCGACCGTTCGATAGACCAAGCGGTTAGCTGGTGGAGCGCCTTGGCGCCTTCCTCAACGCAGCGGCGAGCATGGCGCTTCACAGGCTTGGCGGTAGGCGGATCTGTTTCGCGACCCCGAGACCAGCCCAACACCCTCGCGTCGCCGACGCGAGTGTCTGGAGGCCCCACGCTCCTTGCTTGCGCCGGCTTGCGGGGCTTAGCGCACCAACCTTGAGGTGAGCCCAAAACCGGTGGGAAGGTTTAGGTGCCCTATTGGTTCATCCGCCAAATGGACTTGTCCGACCAGCCTCTAATCGCCTCCGCCGCCCAAGCCGTGGTCTTGTCGGTATGGCAATTATTGCAGGCATTAGGGATGCCGAGCTTGTCGGTTTCCACCGGTGAAACGAAACGGAACGTGTGGCTGGCGACATTAGTCTTGCCCAATGTCTGCTCGATCTTGGGCATGTGACACGAGACACACAGGTCGCCGTCGCTGCCCTTCATGTGATGCGTATGGGCCTCGATCGAGGCTGCGCGCGGGCCATTCTGAGAACTGGGTCCATGGCATGACAGGCAGACTTCGTTGATCGGCTTACGCAGCATGGCCTCATTGTTGGAACCGTGCGGATCGTGGCAGCTGAAGCAGGTGACGCCGCGGGCGTACATCAGGCTCTGGACGAAGTCGTTTCCCTGCATCCGGTTCTTATGCCCGGTTCCATCGGGGAAGTGAGTGTAGGTGAGTTCGCCGAGCTTGTGGTCCTCCAGCATCCAGAAATCCGATAGCTTGAGACCTGCGTGATACCCGACAGGCCAATCGTAATATTGGCCCGCGATCGGGTTCTTGAGCGGTTGGCCCTGCGAGTGACATTGGATGCAGGTGTCGCTGGCCTTGAAGCGATCCTGCCGCGCCGGGTTCAAAATATTGACCCCGCTGGGATTTGCAGCGTGAGCGCTGCCGGCGCCATGGCACTGCTCGCAACCGACATTCCATTCGACGACTTTCCGCGTCTGGATATCGTAATTGACGGAATGGCAGCCGTCGCAAAGCGGTCCTGTCGGCCGGGTTGAATTATCGCCCTGCGGGTCGGGATAATGCGCGGCCCACCAGTCGCCGCCCTTGTCGGGAACGTGATAGGGCAACCACTTCTTGTTGATCACATCCCACTGAACAGGAAAGGGCGTGAAGGTGTCGCCTGACTTTTTGAAATAACGCTGCTTCCAGTGGCTGCCGTAGACGAGGGCGATGTCTTTGGCGGTGAACTTTACGATCGGATCGGCTTTAGAGAGGTCCGGGATAATCGCTTCGGGGTGAAGCTTGGGATCACGAACCACGTTGGCCATGCGTGTCTTGGCCCAACGCGCATAGATCTCCTGATGACATGTCTGGCAGGTGGCTGAGCCAACGAAGTGCGCCTCGCGCACCGCGGCTGCCTGCTGTTCTGAGATGGCTACCGGCGCCGTCATGGCTTGCGGCGAGGTTTCTTGGCTGGCGACCGATAGGCCCGGCAGCATCAGCAGGCAACCAAGGCCGCAAAAGATCAAGAGAGCCGCAAAGAAAGGCGCGGATTTGATCGACCAGCGTTCCATCATAGGGCTCCCGCACTAGCGATCATAGATCAACGGCGGCCAATCTTTATGCGGGGTCGAGACGTCTTGCATAGATGCAGAGCCGCCCTACCTTGAAATGAGAGCTACAAATCAAGGAAGGCGCCATGCGCGGTATCGCAATTGCTGGCGCCGTGGTGTTGGCGAGCGCCTCGCGCGCACTTGGCGCACCGGCCTGCGTCTCGGTGACCATCGGACCCGAGCTCCAACGAAAAGCCCTAACCACGCTTGGCGTCCGTGACGTCGCCGCTTTGGCCAAGCAGCTCCAAGCCGACGTCGAAAGGCGACTTGCGACGACGAAAGCTCACCGCGGCGACAGGATTGAGCTGGTTCTCGTTGATGTTCAACCAAGCCGTCCAACCTTTCGCCAGCTCGCCGACATCCCCGGCTTGGCCTATGGGAGCTTTGCGGTCGGAGGAGCCAAGGTGGTTGGCCGCATCGTGGCGCCAGATGGCGCAATCACGCCGCTGCACTATAGCTACAGTCCACCAAGCCTCGCCTGGTCTTTGCACGCCGGGACCTGGGGGGATGCGCAATATGGGCTGGAGGATTTCAGCTCTCGCCTGGGCGCTGGCGAGGTGTTCGCGGCGCGTTAAGGCTGTCGCCCAACCCAGGGCTTGACGCGCAGGCGCTCGAGCCCATCTGCCTAAGCTCTTTGACCGACAATGGTGCGATCTTGCACATGGGCGCGGCGCAGGTTCTCATCGCAAGATGACCCGCCCTGCCCCATCCGTTGACCTTCGGCCTCTAGACCGGCTCTTGGCGATCATGGCGCGGTTGCGCGACCCTGTTGATGGCTGTCCGTGGGATCAGGAACAGACCTTCGCCACCATCGCGCCCTATACCGTCGAAGAGGCCTATGAGGTCGCCGACGCCATTCAACGCAATGACCTCGCCGACTTGAAGGATGAACTCGGCGATCTGCTGTTCCAGGTCATCTTCCATGCCAGGATGGCTGAAGAGCAAGGCGCATTCAATTTCGAGGACGTGGCCAGAGCGATCAACGACAAGATGATTCGCCGTCACCCCCACGTATTTGCAGAAGAAACCTACGCTTCGCTCGCCCACCAAAAGCAAGGTTGGGAAGCGCTGAAGGCCGCTGAACGCAAGGACAAGGGACGCTCTTCCTCCCTCCTCGACGATGTGCCGGTTGGCCTTCCTGCCCTCACCCGAGCCGTGAAGCTCTCAAAGCGGGCCGCCGGCGTGGGTTTTGTGTGGCCGACGATCCATGACGTCCTTGGCAAACTCCACGAAGAGGTTGGCGAGCTGGAGGCTGAGATCGCCGCGGGCGACCTGGAAAAAGCCCGTCAGGAGATGGGCGATGTCCTTTTCGTAGTCGCCAACCTTGCACGTACTTTGGACGTCGATCCGGAAGATTCCCTGCGCTTCACCAACGCTAAGTTTGCGCGACGCTTCCAATATATCGAAGGCGAGCTCGCTAAGCGCGGGAAGACGCCGGACCAGTCGAACCTAGCGGAAATGGACGCGCTTTGGGACGAGGCCAAAACCGCAGAAAGGCTTCAGACCTCATGAACGCCGTCGTCAGGCCGTCGTTTCTGGCTGGTAGCGTCCAATGAGGACCCCCGTTGATGTCGGGATCGCCTCGATCAACTTGAGCTTTGAGGGGGAGCCTGTGTCAGCAAATAGCCGCTGGCCTGCGCCTAGCAAAAGCGGATGAATGGTCAGCAGGAATTCGTCGACCAGGTTTGCTGCGACCAGCGAACGCACGAGCATCCCGCTGCCAAGCACGGTCAAGGTCTCCTCAGAGCGAAGTTTAAGGCCGGCCACAGTCTGGGCCGCCTCGCCTATGAGCAGGATCGAGTTCTCCCAGGGAAGGTCTTCGCCCGCGGCCCTTGACGCAACATATTTGGTCATCCGGCTGAGAACGTCGGTGAAAGGATTGTCTTTGCGCGTGGGCCAGACCTTGAAAAAGTCGTCGTAAGTCCTTCGCCCAAGAAGCAGTGCGCCGCCTCCCATCATGCTCTTGGCCATGGTTGCGCTCATGATCGGATCTTGAAAGCCGACCGCCCAACCACCTTCAGTGAAGCCGCCGCGGGTATCCTCGTCGGGTCGAGCCGGGGCCTGCATGACCCCGTCCAGAGTAAGGTGTTCAACGACGACCAACCTGGCCATGGCGTCTTGTCCCTTCTTAGTGGCCGCGAATTTCCGCCCCAGGGAACTGCTGCTCAAATTGACCGAGAGCCTGCGGCGAAAGACTTACGGCAAGTCGCACTGAGCCGTCCTTGCCGTCATTGCGCTCCAGAACACGGCCATGGCGGTATAGCCAGGCGATGGCTGCGCCCTCTCCCATGGGCGTAAATACGTCGACTGGCGGGTCTTCATCGACCAAGGCCGCGACGGCCGCCAAAAGATCCAAGCAACCCTCGCCCGTCACCGCCGAAACGGGGATGGCGACGGGGTGCGCGCGACGGGCGTCACCCTGCGCGGCCTCACGCGCGTCGGGCGTTAGAAGGTCGACCTTGTTCCAGACCTCTAGGATCGCACGCTCGTCAATGTCGACGCCTAGTCGCGCAAGCACTTGGCGGACATCTGCGGCCTGGGCGCTGCTTTCATCGCTGGCGATATCGCGCACGTGCAGCACGACGTCAGCTTCGCGAACTTCTTCGAGGGTTGCGCGAAAGGCCTCCACCAGTTCGTGTGGAAGCTCTGAGATAAATCCCACTGTGTCAGACATGATCGCAGGACGCCCATCGGGCAACTTGAGCATGCGAAGCGTCGGGTCGAGCGTGGCGAAGAGCATGTCCTCAGCCACCACCTCGGCCTTTGTCAGTCGATTGAAGAGCGTCGACTTGCCGGCGTTGGTGTAACCCACAAGCGCGACGGTCGGGTAAGGGTGTCGCTTGCGCGCAGATCGCTGCAGGCTGCGCGTCCGGCGAACCTCGTCCAGCTCAAGTTTGAGTTTGCGGATTTTGTCGGCGATCAGCCTTCGGTCGGTTTCAATCTGCGTTTCGCCGGGCCCGCCCATGACCCCGAACCCGCCACGCTGGCGTTCCAGGTGGGTCCAAGTCCTGACCAGGCGCGAGCGTTCGTAAGAGAGCCTGGCGAGCTCGACCTGCAAGCGGCCCTCTCGGGTTCGCGCACGACGCGCGAAGATCTCGAGGATTAGCCCCGTGCGATCGATAACCTTGCAGTCCCAAGCCTTTTCCAGGTTGCGCTGCTGGACCGGCGTCAGGGCGTCGTCGACAATGGCCACATCGGCATCAACCAATTCAATGACGTGACCGATCTCTTCGACCTTGCCCTTGCCAAACAAGGTCGCCGGCGTCAGACGACGCAGACCCGCAACCAGAGTTTCTCGAACCTCAAGGTCGAGCGCCAAAGCAAGGCCCACCGCCTCTTCAAGACGTGCGCCAGCGTCCCGAGAGGCGCGACGCCCTTCCCGGTCGGGATGTATGACAATGGCGCCTTGGACCGGCGCCTCGCGATCAACAAGCTTGGAGGGACTCAATCGGCCTCGTCTTCGCCCGGCTCGTAAAGTTGAACGGGTTGGGCGGGCATGATGGTGGAGATGGCGTGCTTATAGACCAGCTGTGATTGACCATCTCTACGTAGAAGTACGCAAAAATTATCGAACCAGCTCACAACGCCCTGCAGCTTCACGCCGTTGACAAGGAAGATCGTGAGCGGCGTCTTCGACTTACGCACGCTGTTCAGGAATGTATCCTGCAGGTTCTGTTTCTTCTCACTCATGGCTTTTCGCCTCTTTGTTTTGATTGGGGCGACCAAAGCGTCACCCACACACATCAGCCAGCTAGACTGCGTTTTGCGACACGTGCAATCGCGCACGCCCGCTTAGATAGCCGAAGCCTTCGCCAGTTCGATATAAAGGCTTCGAAGTCGCGCCGCCACCGGCCCTGGCCTGCCTTCTCCCACTGGCCGGCCGTCCACGGCGATCACCGGGAGCACGAGAGTTCCCGCGCCCGTGATGAACGCCTCCTTCGCCGCAACGGCTTCGGCAGGCGTGAAGGGACGCTCGTCGACTTCCAAGCCTTCGCGCCGGATTACCTGGAGAAGCGAACTGCGCGTCACCCCGCGCAAGATATTGGCGTTGGCGTCACGCGTGCGAAGACGTCCCTCGGCGTCGACGATCCACGCATTTGAAGACGCCCCTTCAGTGACAAACCCAAGGTCGTCTACGAACCAGGCCTCCGCAGCGCCCGCCGCGCGGGCTTTTTGTTTCGCTAGCGCGTTGGGTAGGAGACCGACGGTCTTGATGTCGCAACGCCCCCAACGATTTTCAGGGGTGGTCACCACAGTGACGCCCTTGGCCGCGCGCGCCTCGGCGGCCGCTCGGTCAACCGCGCTTGCGGTAATCACCACAGAGGGGCGTACAGCTGGATTTGGGAATGCATGATCACGCTTGGCGACGCCTCGGCTGACCTGCAGATAAAGGAGGCCATCGCCGAGGCGGTTTCGACGCACCGTTTCCTTCAGCACCAAAGTCAGAGCAGCGCGCGTCATCGGCATTTCGATTGAGAGCTCGCCCAGGCTGCGCTCCAGCCGCGCAAAATGTCCTTCGGGATCGCCTAATTTCCCATCGAAGAGCGCCCAAACCTCGTAGACGGCGTCTGCGAGCTGATAGCCGCGGTCTTCTATGTGGACGACCGCCTCGCTGTGAGGGACGAACCGACCGTTGACGTAGGCGATGCGCCCCATCAGCCGAGTTCTTCTTCAAGGGCGCGTGCGCCAGAAAGTCCCAATGACTTAAGTTTTCTGTGCAAGGCTGACCGCTCCATGCCTATGAAGGCGGCGGTACGAGAAATGTTTCCGGAAAACCGGAGCATCTGGGCGTTCAGATATTCGCGCTCAAAGACCTCGCGCGCCTCACGCAAGGGAAGCGCAATCATTCGTTCAGCGCCAAGACTGATGGCCTGATCGGTGACCATGGCCTCAGCCGGCAACATGTTGGCCGTAATGGGATCAGATGCGGAGCCGGACGCCAGGATCAGCATGCGTTCCACGTTGTTGCGCAACTGGCGAAGATTTCCTGGCCAGGCGCGAACCTGGAGCGTCGCCAAGGCGTCGTCGGCGAGCTTGCGACGCGGCATGCCGGTGGCCTCGCCGATCCGATCGATGAAATATTCGACGAGCTCGGGAATGTCTTCGCGGCGCTCGGCAAGTCCTGGAACATTGACCGGAACCACGTTCAAGCGATGAAAAAGGTCCTCGCGGAACCGGCCCGCGGCGATCTCTTCGCGCAGATCGCGCGACGTGGAAGACACCACCCGCACGTCGACGTGAACGTCGGAATCCCCACCCACGCGCCGGAAGCTCTGGTCCACAAGCACGCGCAGAATTCGACCTTGCGTCTCACGCGGCATGTCCGCCACCTCGTCGAGGTAGAGGGTGCCGCCATGAGCGCGTTCAAAGACGCCGATCTTGGCGGTGCGTCCGTTGTCGCCTTCCTGACCAAAGAGCTCGACATCCATGCGTTCGGGGGTCATGCCAGCAGCGCTGATCGGCACGAACTCGTTTCGGGCGCGACCGGAAGCGGCATGGATCAAGCGAGCGACTGTCTCCTTGCCCGAGCCGGGGGGGCCTGAAATTAGGACGCGGCTATTGGCGCCGGCGAGCTTGACGATCATCTGGCGAAGCTGCTGAGCCGCCATCGACTTGCCCGTCATCCCTTCCGGCGTAATCGCCTGGGTCCGAAGACGACGGTTTTCGCGGCGAAGGTTGGCCGCTTCCAGGGCGCGATCGACAACCAGCAACAGATGATCGGACTTGAAGGGTTTTTCGATAAATTCGTAGGCGCCGCGCTTGATGGCGCTGACCGCGGTTTCGATGTTGCCGTGGCCGGAAATCATGATCACCGGCAAATCGGCGTCTAGGGCCTTGACGAGGTCGAGGAGCTCCAGACCATCCATGCCGCCTCCGGCCATCCAGATATCGAGGACCAGGAGCGCCGGTTTGCGCGCCCGAACCGCCGCAAGGGCCGAATCCGCATCATTGGCGGTGCGGACCGAATAGCCTTCGTCCGTGAGGATCCCCGCCACCAATTCGCGGATATCGGCCTCATCATCGACCACCAGAACGTCGGAAACCATTCTCTAGTCCTTCAAGCCGTCACGATTTGAGATAAAGACGCAGGCTTGGCCCGCGCCGAGGGCGGAAGCCGGAGGGTGACGAGCGCACCTTGGCCCTCCCGAGCGTCGGTCAGCTCCAGCTCGCCCCCATGGTCTTCCAAGATGCGTTTGACGATCGCAAGACCAAGACCTGTGCCTTTCTCCCGTGTCGTCACATAGGGTTCCGTCAATCGGTCCCGATCCTTCGCCGGCAGACCAATTCCGTTGTCTTCCACTTCGAACGCGACACCGGTCTCGTCAGAGATGACCCGGGCGCAGATGCGCCCCTTGGGCTTTGCGGTCCTGCGGCCGTTCACCGCCTCTGCGGCGTTCTTCAAGATATTGGTGAGCGCCTGGGCCAGCATCCGCTCATCGACGATCAGGCGAACATCGGGCACCGGCTCGGCGAGTTTGACTTCAATCTCAGGGTTGGCCACCTGCTGGGCGAAGACTGCGGCGCGGATCAGTTCGGAGGCGTCCTGCTCTGCGAATTTCGGCGCAGGCATTCGGGCGAAGGCCGAGAACTCATCAATCAGGCGGGTGATGTCGCCGACCTGGCGCACGATTGTGTCGGTACACCTGTCGAAGGTTTCGAGTTCGGCGGGCGCAATATCCTTGCGGTATTTCTTGCGCAGTCGATCCGCTGAAAGCTGAATTGGGGTGAGCGGGTTTTTGATCTCGTGGGCGATGCGGCGCGCGACATCGCGCCAGGCTGCGTTACGCTGGGCCGTGACCAGGCGGGTGATGTCATCGAAGGTCAGCACCAAGCCGTCTTCGATCCGGCTGGCGCGGACGCGAAGCCGCAGCGTTTCGCGCCCGCGAACGACATCCACCTCTTCTTCCACCTCCGACCCCCTCCCGATCTGAGCGGCGACGGCGGCGACCTCGGGGGCGACTTTGGAAAGCTTCATGCCCCTGCCCTGGTCTCCCGGAAGACCCAGCAGAAGTTCAGCCTGACGGTTGGCCGCGGATATCCGACCCTCGACATCAAGGCCAACCACGCCGGCGCTCACCTCAGCCAGCACCGTCTCGATGAATTGCCGACGGCGTTCTGCGTCCTCGTGGGCGACGCGGATAGCTTCTTGTTGTGCTTGAAGATCATGCGTCATACTATTGAATGCACGCGACAATACGGCAATTTCTTCTGGATCATTCTCTGCATCTACCCGCGCATTGAGGTCGCCGCTGGCGACTTTGCCGGCGGCTCTCACCAGGCGAGCGATCGGCATTGAAATGGCGTTGGCCGCGCCTAGGCCCAGCCAGACCGCGCCGACCATCACCAAGAGCACGGTCTCGAAGTAGCTGAGCGCGAAGATCGTCTGGATCTTTCGTCGGTTATTGGCTGCGTCGCGGTAAGCGATGAGGCTCGCTTCATCCTCGAGAAGGTGCCTGACCATCCCTTTGGCGACAGGTCGGGCCACATAGAGGTAGGCGTCTGGGTAGGCGCGCAGTCTGTAGACCGAGCGCATCACGTCGCCACAGCTGGTGTTGCAAACCCAGATGGTGTTGCCCTGGTCGGCCGAGGTGAAGCCGGACGCCGGCGGCATGACCAATGGCGGGGCGTCATTGGCTTCGGCCCGCGCCAGAACGCGCCCGTCACGATCGATCAAATAAGCCGCGACGAAGCCATGGTAGCCGGCCAGTCCGGCGAGGAAATGATTGAAGGTGATCGGGCTGGCCTGGAGGCCTGGGGCGGCCCGGTTCAAATCTCCGCCCATTTGATCGACGTGGTGCTGGATGTATCGGCTTTGCTCTTCGATGTAGGAGCGTGCGACGGTGGCTGAATTCTCCACGACGTCGTGAACGCGCTTACTGAACCAGTTATCGACGCCGCGCGTCACCAGCACTCCATAAAAGAGAGCTACGACGACGGCCGGCGCGACGGCCGCCAAGGCGAACATCGTCACAAAGCGAAGCTGCAGCCTTGCGCCCGGATCTTCGTCGCGCGCGTCAAGCAGAGCCCAGAAGCGCCGAATGACGGCCAAGATCAGCCCGAAGATCAAAATGAGATTGAAGCCCAGCACGGTCAGGATCAGCTGACTGGCTGGTCCCAGCGGGCCGCTTGAGGGCGGTGAGGCGGCCAGAAGAATTGCAAGGCACGTCAAGGCCGCAGCCAAGCCATAGCCGCAGCCCAAAACCACGCGGGACTGCATTATCTGCCAAACGCGTTCTGCGCCGGCGAACCACTTTCGAACATCCAATGCCATTGCGATTGGAAGCCTAAGGGACTGTGCCTCAAATTCAACAGTCTTGTTGCATGGAAACGTCAGGGTTGTAATTCGGCTTAGCGCCTGGCGCGCTGCATCTCCACGCCAAGGTCGGATATCTTCTTGCGCAAGGTGTTGCGATTGAGCCCCAGAATCTCTGCCGCGCGAACTTGATTTCCGCGCGTAGCCGAGAGCGTCAGCTGGATCAGGGGGCGCTCCACCTCCTCCAAGACCCTGTCGTAGAGACCGACAGGGGGAAGACCATCAGGCTGGTCGGCGAAGTAACTTGAGAGTTTGCGTTCAACCAATTGGGCCAGGCTCACCGGGCCTTCCTCGCCAAGCGTCATGGGCTGCTGATCCACCAGTTCGCGCTCGATGATGCGCGCCGTGATCAGGTCTTCGCCGTAAAGGGCGCAGATCCGTCGGATCAGGTTCTCCAGCTCTCGGACATTTCCGGGCCAATCGTGCTGCTTCAGCCGGTCAAGGGCCGCCGCATCGATCGTCTTGGACGGCAAGCCCTCGCGATGGGCGCGCAACAGGAAGGCCCGCGCCAGGTCAGGAATATCGTCGACACGATCGCGCAGCGGCGGAAGTCGCAAGGGCGCAACGTTCAAGCGGAAGAACAGGTCCTCCCGGAACAGGCCCTGCTGGATCAATCCCCTCAGATCTCGGTTGGTCGCTGCGATGACCCGAACATTCGGCCGCCGGCTGGTCTTTGGGTTGAGCGCAGGCTCAGAGCCGTCGATGACCCTTAGAAGTCGGGTTTGCGCATCGAGCGGCATGTCGCCTATTTCATCCAGGAAGAGCGTTCCGCCATCGGCGTCCACAAGCTTTCCGCAATCGCTTTCATCCTTGCCAAATAACTCGGCCTCAACACGTTCGCGTGGCACCGCGGCAAGATTGATGGTGACGAATTTTCCGTCCCGTCGACGCCCCATGTCATGCAGCGCACGCGCCACAAGCTCCTTGCCCGTGCCTGACTCGCCCGTGATCAGAACGGTAAGGTCAGCGCCAACTAATCTGGCGATGGTGCGATAGACTTCCTGCATTGGCCCTGATCGACCGATAAGCGGCAGTCGATCATCGCGAACGGCGCGGGCCTGGGCGCGTGCGGCTTCCGGATCGGCGGGACGCGACAAGGCCCGGCGCGCCGCAGAGGTCATGTCATCCAGGTCAAAGGGCTTGGGGATATAGTCAAAAGCGCCGACCTCGGCGGCGTTGACCGCGGTGATCAGATTATTCTGCGCGCTCATGACGATGACCGGCAGTCTGGGACGCTCCTTGCGGATGCGCGGCAGCACATCAAAGACGTTCTCGTCGGGCATCACCACATCTGTGATGACCAGATCGCCCTCGCCTTCGGTGACCCATTTCAAAAGGGTCGCTGCATTGCCCGTGGCTCGCACCTGGTAGCCAATCCGGCTGAAAGCCTGGGACAGCACGAGGCGAATTGAGGCGTCATCATCGGCGATCAAGATCTTCTTACTGGCGGTGTTCATGCCGTGACGTCCTCTTCGACAGCAATAGGCAGCAACACCCGAAAGACTGTTCGTCCGGGTTCGGATTCGAAGTCCAGGAGACCGCCGTGCGCCGCGACTAACTTCGTGACAAGGGCTAGCCCCAGGCCCGCGCCGTTGACCTTAGATGTTACAAAGGGCTGAAAGAGGTGTTCGCGAATGTGCGCTGGAACGCCGGGGCCGTTGTCCATGATGCGAACTTCAAGCGGAGCGCCGCGCAGGTTCTGTCCTTGCGCCGCCCTTACCCTGACGCCGTGACGATAGGCGGTGTAGATCCCGATCTCGCCGCGTCCGTCACCACGCGCGTGGGCGGCCTCGGCGGCGTTCTTCACGAGGTTGAGGAAAATCTGAATCAGCTGGTCTTCGTCACCCAGCACCGCAGGAAGCGACGGATCATATTGTTCTTTCAGGATCAGACCGTCGGCGACGCCATTGGCCGCCAGGGCGCGTACGCGATCCAGAATCTGATGGATATTGATGGAGCTCAAGGAGGGCAAAGCGTCGTCTGAAAAGGCCTCCATGCGATCAACGAGACGGCGCACGCGGTCAGTCTCATCGACAATCAATTGAGCAAGCGGCGCGTCTTCGGCCTTGGCGTTGGACTTCAGCAGCTGGGCTGCGCCCCTGATCCCCGCCAAGGGATTTTTGATCTCATGAGCCAGCATGCGCCCAAGACCGACAATCGATCGCAGGCCTCCGACCGCCTCGGCCGCGCCCCGCTCGACACCCAAGCCCGCCTTGACGCTGAGGGTCAGCAAAACCGAGCCGTCGCCCAAGGGCGCGGCGGCTCCATCGGCCTCAAAAGACGCCAGGCCGAAGAGTGAAATCTGGACGCCGCGTTCGCGGACCTTTGCATCTTCCTTGAGCGCGCGATTGAGCAGCGAAACCAGCGCCGAGCCCGGCGGGAGAGCGGCGCTGAACCGGCCGCGCGCCAGCAAACCGAGACCCTGACCGAAGAGCGCCTCAGCCGCCTCGTTGACCGCCACCAAGGCCCCGGTTTCGTCCACCACCATGGCGGGATCGGGAATGAGCTCGAAGGCCGCCGCCTTCAGCGCAAGCACATCAACGCCCAACGACTGCGGGAGCGTGCGCCAGCTCATGCGGCCAGCCTTTGATGAGCTTCGCCCCAAAGCGCAGTGAGGCCGGCTTCGACGTCGTTTGGGTCTTCCAGCCGACAAAGCACGCCGCGCGCGCTGCGCCGCGCCGCGTGGTTCTGCGGCCAAGGGGCCTGATCGATGTAGGAGGCTAGGTGTTTTCGGAAGACCCGAAGCCCGATCCGGTCGCCATAGAAGCGCAGCGTGTCGGCAAAATGCTCCAAGGCGATTGTCAGGCGCTGCGAAGCATCTGGCGCGCCAAATGTCTGGTCAGCGAGCTCAGCTTGCAGCTGGGCTGCGATCCAAGGGCGGCCGTAGACGCCGCGCCCCACCATCACTGCGTCGCACGAAGAGGCCTTAAGCGCCAACCGAGCTGATGGACCATCGACGATATCGCCGTTGACGATGACCGGAACGGAGACCGCCGATTTCACCTCGCGAACCGCCGCCCAATCAGCCGAGCCCTTGTAGAACTGGCAGCGGGTTCGTCCGTGAACTGTAACCCCGGCGATCCCCAGGGTTTCTGCGCGCGCCGCGATCTGCGGGGCGTTCTTCGAGGCGTCGTCCCATCCAAGCCGCATCTTGATGGTGACCGGGATATCCACCGCTTCGATGGCCGACGCGATTAGGCGGCAAGCCAGCTCGGGTTCGCGCATCAGGGCCGAGCCACATTGAGCCCCGGTCACTTCACGCGCGGGACATCCGAAGTTCAGATCAATGAGTTGAGCGCCGGCGGCTTGCGCCAGGCGTGCGCCCTCTGCGATGTGCTGGGGATCGCGGCCAACGAGTTGAATGACCATCAAAGGCAGGCCCTCGCCCACCGCTGCACGGCGTATGACGTCGGCTCGGCCCTTCGCAAATTCGGCGCAGGCCACCATTTCGGTCGCGACATAGGGCGCGCCAAGCCGGCTCGCGGCGCGCCGAAACGGAAGATCCGAAACGCCAGTCATCGGTGCGATCCAAACCTGTCCACCGATCTCGACGTCGCCAAGCTTGATGGCGTTGCTCATTTTATAATCATCCCCACCGCTGGGTTTTTAGGCAATTTGTGCGATGCGGTAAAGACCAACCCAGCTGGACAAGTACGAAAGCGCCCCTAAACACGCACCTATGAGCTTCTCGGCGATTGTTGTGGCGGCAGGCCAAGGCCTGCGCGCAGGACCTGGCGAACCCAAGGCCTGGCGAACCCTGGGCGCGCGCCCTTTGATCCGCTGGTCGGTTGAGACCTTCCTTGCGGCTGGCGCAGACGAGGTCGTGGTTGTGGTCGCCCATGACCGGTTGGACGCAGCCCAGCAGGCGCTTGCGGGGCTCGTAGGCTGGCGCGCCATCTTGGGGGGCGCCACGCGCGCCGCCTCGGTCCGCAACGGGCTCGCCGCCTTGGCCTGCGCTGACGATCAGCCCGTTCTCGTACATGACGCGGCCCGCCCTTTTGTAACCAGCGCCCACATTGCGCAGTTGCTGGCGGCCTTGCAGGACGCCGATGGCGCAGTTGCGGCGCTTCCCGTTGCGGACACCCTTAAGCGCGGCTCTGACTGCGTCGAGGCGACTTTAAGCCGCGAAGGCCTTTGGCGGGCCCAAACCCCGCAAGCCTTTCGACGCGCCCGATTGCAGGACGCCTACGCCGCCTGGCTGCAAAGTGAGGAGCCTACAGACGACGCCGCGGTTATGGAGCACGCCCTGGGCCGCGTCGCTTTGGCGCCCGGCGACCCAATGCTCATGAAGCTCACTTATCCAGAGGATTTCTTGATGGCCGAGCAACTGGCGGGCGCGCAAAGGATGGTGCGCACAGGATTTGGCGTGGATGCTCATCGTTTTGGCCCTGGGGACGCCGTGACGTTAGGGGGCGTGCGCATCGCCCATGACCATGGCCTGGTCGGTCATTCCGATGCCGATGTGGGCCTGCACGCCCTGACCGACGCAGTCCTGGGCGCCATCGCAGAAGGAGACATTGGGCGACATTTTCCGCCCTCCGACCCAGCGTGGAGGGGCGCAGCGTCCGATCAGTTTCTTAGGCACGCCCTAAAGCTGGTGCGCGCCAAAGGCGGTCGGATCATCAACGCTGACCTGACCCTGATCTGCGAGCGTCCTAAAATCGGGCCTCACCGGGACGCCATGCGCGCCAAGATCGCCGAACTCTTGGAGGTGCCGATCACCCAGGTGAGCGTCAAGGCTACGACCACCGAAGGCATGGGCTTTACGGGGCGCGAAGAAGGTTTGATGGCCCAGGCGATCGTCTCAGTAGAGACGGCGATTTAACTTTCCGGACGAAGGTTCAATTTCTCCAGCGACCGACGCCAAAGCGCGCCAAATAGATTTGTGTAGTCGTCGGTCCAAGGCCTGACGAGACTGGGATCGGTAGGCCGCCAATGCAGATCGTGGCTGAACCGCGCAAGTCCCGCCGATGATTTAGCAACGATCACGGCGTCTTCGGCCGACGGCCAGCCTTCCCGATCCTCATCGGGCCTGGGCCGATAGTGCTGGATCAGCGCGACCCCGCCGGCGGCTTTCGCAACCGCCTGGGCCGGACTGTTCAGATCTAGGTTGCGGTTCGAAAGATGCAGGATGAGCACCCCATCGGGCTTCAGATGGCTTAAATATCCGCGCACCGCCTCCGTGGTGAGCAGGTGCGTCGGCACCGCGTCCGAAGAGAATGCGTCGATCAGCAGGATATCGAAGACGGCGGGCGGCTCTTTGGCGAGGGTCAGGCGGGCGTCGCCCAAGACGTAGCTCACCGGCGCCTTGGCACATAAGGTGGTGTAGCTGAAGTGTCGCCGATCACTCGACACCGCGATCACCTGCGGATCGATCTCGAAGAAGGTCAGTTGATCGTTGCGACGCACGTAGGCTGCGACGGATCCCGTACCCAGTCCCACCGCGCCAATTCGAAGCGCCGGCTTTTCGCGCTCCAGAGCAAGGAACACCTGTCCGATGGGCGTGCTCCTTGCGTAGTAAACCAAAGGATTGCATCGCCAGCGTGGCGTGAGGGCCTGGGCGCCGTGAAGGGTCGTGCCATGCCGCAACATCCGGATCGGGCCGCCGAGCGCCGGCGCCTGAGACGCCGACTGACGCAACACGCCAAAGAAGCTGCGCCAGCTTTGCGGCGCATCGGCCTGATCAGCCGCAGCATGGGCGCCGATCGAAAGCACCGCGATCACTCCGAAATAGAGCCAGGCCCGACTTCGGACGATGAAGGCTGCGACCACGCCCATGCAAATGAACACCCTGATGCAGGCCACAAAGACGTCGGTCTGGGTCAGTTTGGCGATGACCAGCTCTGAGGTGACATGGGGCGCGACGAAATGATTGAAGGCCAAAATGGCGACCCCGCCCACAATCCCCAGTCCAAACGTCACCCAGACGCCAAGCCCGACCCGGCGTGCGCCCCAGGGCCTCGCCAGGCATGACAGGACCAGGACCAATGGATATTCCCAGACATCATTGAAAATGACCGGGGCCAGGAAGGCGTTGAACGATCCGCCGACCACGCCCCCCAACGACATCCAGAAATAAAACTCGGTCAGATGCGTTGAGTTTGGTCTGCGCGCGACGAGGGCTTGATGACACATGAGCGCGGTCAGGAAGAACGCCCCGAGGTGCAGCGGGAGAATGAGCGCAAAGGCGTTGGCGGGGTATGGCAAGATCGCCGCGCATCCCGCCACGGCGGCCGCCTGTAAGATTAAAGTGAGGTCCTTTGAGATCGCCGGCTTGGCTTGGAAGGCGATAATGAAGCTCAGCAGATAGAGCCCAAGGGGCAGCACCCAAAGAAAGGGCGCCGAGGCGACATCCGTCGTAATATAGGTGGTGACCCCAAGCATCAGGCTGGAGGGAATGGCGGCCAATGCAACCCAGGTCGCACGCTCCGCCCAGGACACCCCCATAGGCGCCGATGGAGCGCCTTGCGCTGGGGCGACGAGGACGCCTGTTCGTAAGACCGCCACCGCAAGCGAGGCGATCAGGAGACCGAACGCGACATAGCCGCCGCTCCAACCCAGTCGTTGGGCGTAGAGCGTCAGGTTGGGTTCGATGAAGAGCGGGTAGGCCAGCAGCGCCAAAAGACTGCCCAGATTGCTAGCCGCATAGAGGACATAGGGCTCCTTGCCCTGGGCGTCGCCAAACACCCTTGCATGCCAGGCCTGGACGAGCGGGGCGGTCGCGGAAAGAACTGCGAATGGCGCACCGATCGATAAGGCGAGGACCGCCAACAACCAAAGCGCCGGGTGGTTCGACGACGGCGGCCCTATCAACTCATTGATCCGAAGCGGCAAGGCGGCGGCGGCCAACAAAAGCGCCGCGCCGTGAACAATGGCTTGGACGCGCACTGAGGCCAGTCGCTGCAAGACGTGGGCGTAGCCGTAGCCAACAAGCAGAGCGACCTGGAAGAAGGCGAGACTGGTGTTCCAGACCGAAGGGCTGCCCCCCAACCTCGGCAAGACCAGCTTGGCCACCATCGGCTCGACCAGGAAGACCAAGGCTGCGCTTGCGAAGACTGTAACGGCGAAGAGCCCCGCAGGGACTGAAACACGGCGCAAGACTTGGGGCGCGGAGGTCGTCATAGGCCAGGCTCCAGGTGCGCGAATCGCCTTGAATCATCGGCGAGTCCGATGCTCTGGTCCAACCACCATCCGACCCGGCGAGAGGCGCACTGATGTTTTCTCTTGAGATCGTGACCCTGGCGCGCCTGCTGGTCGATGAGGCCCGGGAGCGTTCTTTGCGGATCGTCACCGCTGAGAGCTGCACAGGCGGCCTCGTGGCGGGCGCCATTTGCCAGGTCTCGGGGGCCTCTGATGTCTTTGAACGCGGCTATGTCACCTATTCCAACCGCGCCAAGCAGGAACTCCTGGGGATCCCGGGAGACCTTATCGCCGACCTTGGCGCCGTCTCTGAGCCGGTCGCAAGAATGATGGCCGAGGGTGCGCTCGAAAACTCCAACGCCCATATCGCGGTCGCGATCACAGGCGTCGCCGGTCCCGGCGGAGGAACGCCCATGAAACCGGTGGGCACAGTGCATATTGCAACCGCGCGGACCAATCATGGCCTGATGCATCGCCAGGAGTTTTTTGAGCTCGAAGACCGCCAGGGCGTCCAGCTCGCCGCCGTTCAGTCCGCGCTTCAGATGTTGCGAGACCGCATGACCTAGGTCGACCGAGGTTTGCGGCGCGGGCCCGGCAGCCGGATGCGCGCGCCATCGCCGTCGGGATAGCCGTTGAGATAGAGCGCAGCCAGTGGAGGCGCCACCAGGAAAGCCGCCATGGCCGTTGCGATGATGATCGCGGTTTCAGCAGCAAAGAGGCTGACATGCGTGCTGAGGTCTGCGGCGCGCGCGGCGAGCTTTGGCACGCCGATCCCCAACATCATCGACTTGCCAAACACAGTGGCGAACAGCAGCCCTTTCCAGACATAGGGGGGCAGAAGCCAGCGATCATAGGCGCGCACGAAAACCGCACCCGCCGCGATGGGCGTGAAGGCGACCAGATCGACCCAATCCGGTATCGCCAGGCTCTGGGGCCGCAGCAGGGCCCCCAGGCCAGCGTAAACCGCCAGCGCCAGAAAACCCCAAAAATAGGCCTTCCAGAACATTCAGATCGGTCCTCTCTCCCGCGCCCATCAAGGCCGGAATCAAGCAGAGATCATCACCTGGCGCCTGTTGCAGACACCCTAACAAGCGTCGTAACCGCGGCGTTCACCACATCTGCGAAAGTCAGGTCAGAAATCAGGGTTCGCCATAGAGTGAGCGCGCCCTCGCCTCGAAGCAGGACATCAGCCGTTCGACCGCGTGTGCGAAATTTGCGCTCAATAGGGCTTCCAACATGGGCGACTTAAACTGGAAATCGATATCGAACTCGAGGCGGGTCCCTTGCCGATCAGCCTCGAAGAATCGCCACTGATTGGCCAGGTGCTTGAAGGGTCCGGCAAGCAGACTGACATCGATCTGACGGTTTTGCGCATCACATCGAACCCGGGTCGAGAAGCGCTCCTTGAGGAAGGAAAACCCTACCGCAGCCTCGGCGTCGAACGTTTCGACGCCATCTGCCAGCGTGCGTGCGTTCCATGTTCGCATCGCTGTAATCCACGGAACGAATTGCGGGTAGGACATGACATCGCCGACCAGGGCGAAGAGCTGGTCGGGCTGATAGGGCAAAAACCTGGAGACCTGATGCCTCAAGCCACTGCGGCGTCCCGCGCCTGGCGCGCCGCCTGCAGGCGGGCGAAGTCTTCGCCGGCATGGTGTGAGGAACGGGTGAGCGGGCTTGCCGCCACCATCAAGAACCCTTTGGCGCGGGCGATTTCCGAATAGGCCGCAAACTCGTCAGGATGAACGAAACGATCAATAGGCGCGTGTTTGCGGCTTGGCTGCAGGTATTGTCCGATGGTGATGAAATCGACGCCTGCCGATCGCATGTCATCCATGACCTGCATCACCTCTTCCTTGCTCTCCCCTAGCCCCACCATCACGCCCGATTTGGTGAATTGCGCGCTGTCGCGCTCCTTGACCCGCTCAAGCAACCGCAAGGAATGATAGTAGCGCGCGCCCGGCCGGATCGTCAGGTAGAGCCGCGGCACAGTCTCCAGGTTGTGGTTGAAGACATCGGGCTTGCTGTCGATCACTTCAAAGGCTGCAGCGACGGGCTTGCGCAGGAAGTCGGGCGTCAAGATCTCAACGGTCGTGCCAGGCGCGGCCGCACGAATGGCGCGCACCACAGCTGCGAAATGCCCGGCCCCTCCGTCAGCCAGGTCGTCGCGGTCCACCGAGGTGATCACCACGTGTTTCAGGCCCATCTTGGCGACGGCGTCGGCGACGCGGAAGGGTTCGGTCGGATCAAGCGGCTGGGGCTTTCCGGTTGCGACATTGCAAAAGGCGCAGGCCCGCGTGCAGATCTCGCCCATGATCATCATGGTGGCGTGGCTCTTTGACCAACACTCTCCAATGTTGGGACAGGCTGCTTCTTCACAGACCGTCACGAGCCCGTTGGCCTTCACGATCTCGCGGGTGGCGTTGTATCCGGGCGTGCCAGGCGCACGCACCCGCAGCCACTCCGGCTTTCGAAGCAGCGGCGTCTGCGGATTTGCCTGCTTCTCCGGGTGACGGGGCCGAAGAGCCCCGCTGAGATTATCGATGACGACGGCCATAGGCCCTAAATCGGCGGTCCTGCGTCTGGGATCAAGCCGTTCAGCGCCCAATCGGCTTTGCGGCGGCCAGTTTCCGTCATGGAGATATTCAAAGAGGCCGCCAGGGCTTGCGCCTCATGCCGGCGCGGCGCTGGGGTTTGCGCCTTGAGAGGCCGTAAAGCCCTTGCCTAGCTGGGGCGCTGGCCGGAGCTTTCTTCACAACCTGTAACCAATCTTTTCATTCGGCAAGCCAGCCGATAGGCTCGTCGCAACGATAAAATGGGAGGCGTTGGCTCTTGTCGCGGACCTTTGACGCCAATCAGGCCAAAACGAGCCTATTCGACGCCCTGACGCAAGCGCGCCAGACCTTCGGCGCCAAGAAGCCGATCCTGGAAGACCAGGAACGCAACCCCCTGAGCTACACCGACCTTATTCGCGCCGCCTTTGCGCTCGGCCGCAAAATAGCTGGCTTCACCAAGCCGCATGAACGGGTGGGCATAATGTTGCCGGCCAGCTCAGCGGCCGCGGTTACATTCTTCGCCCTGCATGCGTTCGGGCGCACGCCAGCCATGCTCAACTTCACATCCGGAATTCGCAACCTGAAGGCGGCGTGTGAACTTGCAGGCGTCAAGCGGGTGCTGACGTCGCATCGGTTCATTGAGCAGGGCAAGCTCCACGACCTCATCGACGCCCTAGAGACCCTAACAACCGTCACCTACCTTGAGGACGTCCGCGCCACGGTGGGCGTCGGCGATAAGCTCTTTGCGGCCACCGCCAGCGCATTCCCCAAACAGTTCTGCGCTGCAAGTCAGCCGCGCGACCCCGGGGTCATCCTATTCACCTCCGGCAGTTTCGGGACGCCTAAAGGGGTGGTCTTGAGCCAGGAGAACCTCGTCGCCAACGTCTTGCAGATCGCCGCTCACATCGACCTCGATCCCGATTGGGTGATGTTTAATCCGCTGCCGACATTTCACTGTTTCGGCCTGACCGGCGGGGTCTTGTTGCCGATTCTGACTGGCATGAAGGCCTTTCAGTACCCCTCGCCCCTCCACATCAAACAGATCCCGCCGCTGATCAGGGACACCAAGGCCGCCATTCTGCTGGCGACCGACACGTTCGTGAACCAATACGCGCGCTCAGCCGAGCCTGAGGAGCTCTCCGGTCTTAAATTCATCGTTTGCGGTGCTGAAAAGGTCCGCGACGAGACCCACAATCTGATCGCTGAACGGTTCGGGAATGTGCCGGTGTTGGAAGGCTACGGTGCAACCGAAGCCTCGCCAGTGATCGCGGTGAATAAGCCCGGCGACAACCGTCGAGGCACCGTCGGCGGATTGCTGCCTGGCATCGAAATCCGCCTTGAGCCGGTCGAAGGCATTCCCGGCGGTGGAAAGCTATTCGTCCGCGGACCCAACGTGATGGCGGGGTATCTGGCCGTGGGCGGCGCGATTGAGCCCCCCAACGATGGCTGGCATGACACGGGCGATGTCGTCTCCGTCTCCGAAGATCAATGGATCAAGATCAAGGGCCGCGTGAAAAGGTTCGCCAAGGTCGGTGGCGAAATGGTCTCCCTGACGGCGGCGGAGGATTTAGCCTGCATGGTCTGGCCGGATGCGCGCCACGCGGTGATTTCGTTGCCCGATTTGAAAAAGGGCGAAAAGCTGGTGCTTATCACCGACCGCCAAGACGCCGACGCCGGCCCTTTGATCTCTCATGCCCAATCGATCGGGGCCCCTGAGATCGCCGTGCCGCGGAAAATTATCCGTGTGATGGAAATTCCCGTCCTTGGAACAGGCAAGACCGACTACGTGGCTCTGCAACGCATTGTCGAGGCGGAAAGTCGCCGCGCAGCCTAGGTCCCGTGGCCGTTGGCGGAGTGGCGCGTGGCGCCCTTGCCGAAGGTCATTTCGCCTTGCCAACTTCGCGCGTTCAGTCCGGCTTGCCGGTCTCCACGGCCTTCTTGAGGCGCATGAGCTGCTCGCCCAGCACCTGGTCAACCGGCCGAGAGAAGGTCTCGGCCAGGCCGCCCTTGGCATAGCCGCCGACGTCGTAGGTCATGTCTACATCTGTTCCTGCCCCGACCGCCTTCAGGGTGACGCCAAAGTGGCCTGCAGCGCCGGTGAACTGCAGGGGCCCCAAGGCGCCGAACATCCGCAGCTGCGACTTGCCGTCGGCATAGGTGATGGTCAAGTGGCGCGCTGCGCCGCGCGGCAGGGTCTCGCAGAAGCAACCGGCGGGGTCGATCGCCAGGTTTTTCGCATCACCCGACCAGGTGTGCTGGCTGCTCCACCAGCGGTTCGGGCGCATCAGCATCGCCCAGACCTTGTCCGGCGGGGCGGCGATCGTGGCCTTTTCCACGACTTCGAAACCGGCCGCAGAGCGATCCGTCACCGCCCCTTGAGCCGCTCCCGCCGCCAGCCCCGCGGCGATGGCCGTCGCCAGAATTCTTCGCATGATTTACTCCTCGTGAGGTCCAAGCTTAGCCGCTAAACCTGCGCCCGGTCAGGCGCTTTCGAGGCGAACGCAGCGCTTCCCAGAAAGCCTGCGCAAGCTTGTGGTCGAAACTCACGCCCCGACTTGGAACTCACTAGATGTGAAGCACCATGCCGTAGGCGTCCAGGGAGGCTTCGTGCATGGCCTCGCTCATGGTCGGGTGGGGGAAGACTGTGGCTTGCAGTTCCGCCTCGGTCGCCTCCAAAGTCATGGCTAGGGTAAAACCCTGGATCATTTCTGTAACTTCGGCGCCGATCATATGGGCGCCAACAAGTGCGCCCGTCTTGCCGTCGAAAACGGTTTTGACAAATCCCTCAGTTTCGCCGGCCGCAATCGCCTTGCCGTTCACCCGGAACGGAAAGCGTCCGACCTTGGGATCAAGCCCGCCATCCCTAGCCTGGGCTTCAGTCAGTCCCACAGAGGCGATCTGCGGCGTGGAATAGGTGCAGCCGGGAATGGGGCTTGCAATGGCGGTCGGCTTCAAACCCGCGATATGTTCAATGCAGTGGATCCCTTCATGGCTGGCTTTGTGGGCGAGCCAGGGGGGACCGGCCACATCGCCGATGGCATAAAGCCCAGGAACGCCGGTTGCGCCGTGAGCGTCGGTGACGATGTGGCTCCGATCGATCTTCGCGCCCAGCGCCTCCAGCCCCAGATCCTCGACGTTGCCGACAATGCCAACCGCCACGATGGCGACATCGGCTGCAATTGTTTCGCTCTTGCCGTCGACCTCAATCTCAACCGCAACGCCTGACTTGGTCTTGGTCAGTTTTTTCACATTGGCTGGAACACGAAACTTCAAACCCCGCTTTTCGAACGCCTTATGAGCGGCCTTGGAGACCTCCTCATCCTCGACCGGCAATATGCGCGGGAGAGCTTCGATGACCGTCACATCAGAGCCTAGGGCTCGAAAGAAGCTTGCGAATTCAATGCCGATCGCCCCGGAACCGACAACGATAAGCGTCTTTGGCGCAGACTTGGGCGTTAGCGCTTCGCGGTAGGTCCAGACGCGATCCCCGTCAGGCTCCAAGCCCACCGCCGGAACGGTTCTCGCCCGCGCACCTGTTGCAAGGATGACGTGCTTGGCGCTTAGCGTGCGAGAGCCCCCAGCTTTCAGGCTTACGACGACCTTGGGGGCGCCTTGGCCTTTTTCCAGTTTCGCGGCTCCCTCGACCACCTCGACCTTGTGCTTCTTCATCAGGAACGCCACGCCGGCATTCAACTGACCTGCGACCTTGCGCGAACGCTCGACGATCTTGGCGAAGTCGAAGCCGCGCTTTTCGACCGTTAGGCCGTAGTCGCCCAGGTGGCCGAGCTGTTCGTAGACCTCGCCCGACTTCAAAAGCGCCTTGGTAGGAATGCACCCCCAATTGAGACAAATTCCGCCGAGGTTTTCACGCTCGACGATCGCAACCTTCATCCCAAGCTGCGACGCGCGGATCGCGGTGACATAACCCCCAGGCCCCGAGCCTATGATGACGACATCAAAGCTGTCAGCCATCACAAAAGCGCCTCGATCGCATGTTCCAGCGACTGCGGCGTCGCCGTCGGAGGATAGCGGCTCACCACGACGCCGTTCCGATCGACCAGAAACTTCGTGAAGTTCCACTTCACGCCTTGCGTCCCCAAGACGCCTTTCTTGGATCTTTTCAGAAATGCGTAGAGCGGGTGGGTCTTGGGGCCGTTCACGTCGATTTTGCGCATTATCGGAAAGTCGACGTCGTAGGTCAGCGAGCAGAAATTGGCGATCTCGGCGGCGTCACCGGGCTCCTGCGCGCCGAACTGATTGCAAGGAAAACCCAAAACGACGAACCCGCGATCCCGGTATTTCCGGTAGAGGGCCTCAAGCCCCTCATATTGCGGAGTGAAGCCGCACTTGCTGGCCGTATTGACGATGAGCACGACCTTTTGGCGCCACTGGGCAAGCGGAGCAGGCTGGCCATCCAGCGTTTCGGCGGCGAAATCGTAGATGCTCACGTACTCGCCTCAAACAATCATTGTGATCGGATCTTCGATCAGGGGCTTAAGGGCGGAAAGAAAGCGCGCGCCTGTGGCCCCATCGACGACCCGGTGATCACAGGTGAGCGTCAGGCTCATGACTGTGGCGATCGCCAGCTGATCGGCGCGCACCACAGGGCGTTTTTCACCGACCCCGACTGACAATATCGCCCCTTGCGGTTCATTGATGATCGAGGCGAACGACTTGATTCCGAACATTCCCAAATTGGAGATCGAGAAGGTCCCGCCCTGAAATTCTTCAGGCTTCAGCTTTTTGGTTCGGGCGCGTTCGGCCAGATCCTTGGCCTCGGCGGCGATCGCCGCCAGACCCTTCGTCTCAGCGGCGCGAATGATCGGCGTAATCAAGCCGCCCGGCACAGCCACGGCCATGGCGATATCGGCATGGTGATGCATGGCGATGCCGTCTGGCGTATATGAGGCGTTGGCCTCGGGCACCTGCGTCAAGGCGATGGCGGCGGCCTTGATCACCATGTCGTTGACACTGACCTTGCCGCCGGATTTCTCCAACATTGCGTTGATCTTCGCACGCGCTGCGAGAAGCGCATCAATCTCAACGTCGATATTGAGAGGAAAATGCGGCACGTCGCGGAAACTGTCGGTCATCCGACGCGCAACGGTCTTTCGCATTCCATCAAGCGGCGCCAGGTCGTAGCTGCCGGCAGCTATTCCCTGTTGTTCGAGAGACTGAACTTGGCGGGCCCCAACGGGGGCTTGCACGGCCGACGTCGCCGCGCGCGCGGCGCCAGCCTGCGGCGCCTTGGCCTCTTGGCCTTCGACATCGGCCTTGACGATGCGGCCGTGCGGCCCCGAACCCTTGAGGGTCGTCAGATCGAGGCCCTTTTGCTCAGCGATCCGGCGCGCTAGGGGCGAGGCGAAGACCCGTCGATCGTCATGCGCCGTTGGAGCGCTGGCCGGCGCGAGCGCCGGCGGTGCGGCTGCAGCTTTCGGACCGGCGCTCGGCGGAGCCTCGACCTTGGGCGCGGGCCGCGCTGAGGCTCCAGCGTCATCTCCCGACAATTTGGCGATCGGGGCGTTCACCTTGACGCCCTCGGTTCCCTCAGGGACCAGGATCTCTTCAACCGTGCCCTCGTCGACCGCCTCCACCTCCATGGTGGCCTTGTCGGTCTCGATTTCGGCGATCACATCACCCGACTTTACCTGATCGCCCGTCTTAACATGCCACTTAGCGAGGGTTCCCTCCTCCATGGTGGGCGAGAGCGCTGGCATGAGAATCTCGATGCTCATGCGGGCTCCTTGGAAAGGTGAGCCAGCCCAGCGGCGTTGGCTTCCCAGTTCTGGCCGTCGAAGGCCTCGATCTTAAGATCAAGCCCGTCAGTCGTGTCCAGGCAGCGGGCGTTGACGCTCCAGCCGTCCGGATTGGAGCGCGGTCGGTAAAAGCCCTTCACACCACATTCTGCGCAAAAGAGGTGTTTGGCGATGCGGGTATTGAACGTGTACTCGGCCAGCCGTTCAGCGCCTTTGGTAATCCGAAATCGGCTCTCTGGAACAATGATGTGAATGAATGCGGTCTTGGCGCACATCGAGCAATTGCACGATTGCGCCTCCACGGCGGCTGGCAGAGCAACCTCGAAGCGTACGCCGCCGCAGTGGCAGCCGCCGGCGAACCAAGTGAACGGACTCTGGCTCATTTGTAGCTGACCGCCTTGGCCGCCTTCACGATCTTCTCGACCGACGGCAACGACAGGACCTCCAGGTTCGCAGCGTACGGCAAGGGCACATCCTCCTGGTGGACACGCATTGGCGGCGCATCAAGGTAGTCGAATGCAAGTTCGACCACCTTCGCACAAACCTCGGCGCCGACGCCCATTGGCCCCCACCCTTCTTCGACCGTGACCAGTCGGTTGGTTTTCTTGACGCTTTCCACCACGGTTTCGATATCCATGGGGCGGATCGTGCGAAGGTCTATGACCTCAGCTTCGATGCCCTCCTCGGCCAGCTTCTGGGCCGCCTGCAGGCAGAAACCAACCATCCTGGAATAGGAGACTAGCGTCACCCCGCCGCCTTGGCGCCTGACCTTGGCCTTGCCGATCGGCAATACCCAATCGATATCCTGCGGTACGTCGAATTCCGCGCCGTAGAGCATCTCATGCTCCAAGAACACCACGGGATTGGGATCCCGGATGGCGGCTTTCAACAGCCCCTTGGCGTCGGCTGCGTCATAGGGCGCTATGACCTTGAGGCCCGGCACGTGGCCGTACCAGGAGGCGTAGTCCTGGCTATGTTGCGCCGCGACGCGTGAGGCCGCCCCGTTGGGGCCGCGGAAGACCATGGAGGTCTTGATCTGACCGCCTGACATATAGAGTGTCTTCGCAGCAGAATTGATAATATGATCAATCGCTTGCATGGCGAAGTTAAAGGTCATGAATTCGACGATCGGCTTCAGGCCAGCCATGGCGGCCCCAACGCCTAATCCGGTGAAGCCGTATTCGGTGATGGGGGTGTCGACAATGCGTTTGTCGCCAAACTCCTGCAAGAGATCGCGACTGACCTTATAGGCGCCTTGGTACTGAGCAACCTCCTCGCCCATCAGGAAGACATCAGCGTCACGGCGCATCTCTTCGGCCATCGCATCACGCAACGCATCGCGAACTGTGACCTTGGCGAGCTTCACCCCGGCCGGGAGCTCAGGGTCGTTTTGCGCAGCAAGGCTCTCCCGAGGCGCCTGGGCGGGCGCGGGCGCCGGACGGACGGGATCGCCAGAGGCCTCGCTCCGTGAGGTTGGTTTGGGTTCAGGGGCCGGCGGCGCTGCGCCGGCCTCACCGGAAAGCCGCGCGATAGGGGTGTTGACCTTTACGTCTTCGGCCCCTTCGGCGACCAGCAGGGCTTCAACGGTGCCCTCGTCGACCGCTTCGACCTCCATGGTGGCCTTGTCTGTCTCAATTTCGGCGATCACATCTCCGGACTTGACCGTATCGCCGACCTTCACATGCCATTTGGCGAGCGTCCCCTCCTCCATCGTTGGAGATAACGCGGGCATCAACACATCGGTCATGGCCGAACCTCGGAATAGACGTCGGTATAGAGTTCCGAGGGATCAGGCTCTGGCGAAGTCCGCGCGAACTCCGCCGCTTCTGCAACAATCCGCTTCACGTCGGCATCGACGCCTTTCAGCGTAGCCGCATCAGCGAAACCCTTTTTCTCAAGCAACTCTTCGATGTGATCGATCGGGTCGCGGCTCTTTCTGACTTCATCAACTTCGTCGCGCGTGCGGTATTTCGCAGGATCGCTCATGGAGTGTCCGCGATAGCGGTAGGTCTTCATTTCCAGGATGTAGGGTCCCTTTCCGGAACGCGCGTGTTCAGCCGCCTTTTCCGCCGCGGCCTTTACGGCAAGGACGTCCATCCCATCGACTTCCTCACCTGGAATGCGGAACGAGGCCCCCCGCTTATAGAGATGGGTCTCGGCTGATGAGCGATCGATCGAGGTGCCCATGGCGTACTGATTGTTTTCGATCACATAGACGACCGGAAGGCTCCAGAGCTCGGCCATGTTGAAGCTCTCATAGACCTGACCTTGGTTGGCCGCCCCGTCGCCGAAGTAGGTGAAACAGACCTTTTTGTCACCGCGGTAGCGATTGGCCAGAGCGATCCCCGTGCCAAGGCTCACCTGGGCGCCGACGATGCCGTGTCCGCCATAGAACGCCGCCTCGGTTGAAAACATGTGCATCGAGCCGCCCTTGCCGTGCGACGACCCCGAGGCGCGCCCCGTCAATTCGGCCATGACCTCTTTGGGATCCATGCCGCAGGCCAGCATGTGGCCATGCTCGCGGTAACCGGTGATGACTTGATCACCAGGCTTCTGAGCCGCCTGAACTCCAACCGCGATCGCTTCCTGGCCGATGTAGAGATGGCAAAAGCCGCCGATCAGTCCCATGCCGTAGAGCTGGCCCGCTCGCTCCTCGAAGCGGCGGATCAGCAGCATGTCCCGATAGTATCTCAGCAAATCGTCTTTGCCGCCGTCGCCATCCCTCACAGGTTGGGGCCTTTCGGCGCCGTTGGCCTTCCGCCGACCGGCCGCGCCGGTCTGCTCACGCGCCATGCGTCTCTCCGTAATCCGTCCTGGCCTTTAGAACCCACCAAGGGTTCAAGGCTTCATGCGGATCACATAGTCCCTAGGATCGGCGAAGCCTAGCAGGGAGCGCGCCCTTTCCTCCAGCAAGTCGGCCGAAAGGCTGGTGTCACGCAATAGGTGCGCGCGCATCTCAAGATCTTGACGCTGCGCGCGCACCTGAGCGAGCTCGCGCGTCTTGGCGATAAGCGCTTCATCGCGCTGAGTGGAGGTCAGCAGCCCCCGATCGCCCGAGAATGCATTCATCGCAAAATAGACAATCAGAAGAAGCAGCACCGTCGTCGGCAAAAAGGGGCGAAGTCGAGCGAGCACAGCGAATCCCTGAGACAGTATCGATTTCTCGGGGCGCCTTGGTTAAGGGGCGACTAACGTCTGGTCTCATGGCGCGTATCTTTTCTTGCCGCCGGCGCAGGAGGTCTATGTCTAGCCACCCAACCATGCCCGCCAATTCCCTCCACGATCGGCTACGCACCATCATCCTGATCTGGTTGGGTTGGAGCGTGGTGATCTTGGCGTATCAGGCCTTCGCCCCGGCCCGATTACCTCTGGCAAGACCCGACCACGCGACCTCCTTCAGCGCCGAGGAGACCGGCGCCAACCGCCATCAGGGGCGGCCCTATCTGTCTGGAACCTTCCTAAACAGCAGCGTGGCGTGGGATTCGGAATACTACCTCTCCATAGCCCTGCACGGCTATGACGACCCAAGGATGCGCGCCGTCTCGCCGGCGTCAACGGCTGAGGCGCCGCTCGCAGGCCTCAAGGGCCAGCACCCGACGTGGACCTCGCTGAACTATGCATTCTTCCCGCTCTATCCCTATGCGATGCGGCTGCTCGCCGTCCCTTTGGGGCTATTGGGCCTAGCCCCCCTTGCTGCAGCAACCTTGGCTGGCGTCGTCATCTCGCTTCTGGGTGCGCTGATCGCAATCCTGGCCCTGGCTGACATCGCTGAAGCTGACAACCCCGGCGGCGGCGTGCGGGCGGGCTTTTATTTCCTGATCTGGCCTGCGGCGATCTTCCTGGCCCAGGTCTATACAGAAGGCCTCTTTGCGGGGCTCTCGTTTGGGGCGCTGGCGATGTTGGGTCGTCGCAAGTGGCTGTTCGCTGCGCTCTTGGCCACCTTGGCGACATGGACGCGCGCGACAGGCGGGTTGCTCCTGATCCCGCTAGTCTGGACATGGCTGCAAGATGGCGGCCTTGGCCAGCTGAAGTCCGGACCGCGACGCCAGGCGTGGACCAGCCTGGCCTTGGCGTGCGCTCCAGCTGCGGCTTACCTGGCATGGCGGCTCAGCCTGGGCGCAGGCTTCATCTATGTCGAAACCGCCTATTTCGGCCGTGGGCTCCTTCGGGTCTCCGAGACAATCCAGTCCTTCGCCCAGCTTTGGGACTTTCTGGGCGCCAGCGGCCCGCAAGCGCGGGCCTATTATGCCGTTGAAGGCTTCGCGGTCATAGCCGCGCTTGCCAGCTCGGCGATCATCATTCGCCGAGCCCCCGCGATCGGGCTCTATGGGCTTGCTGTGCTGGGGGTCGCGCTGACCAGTGGCGCGGCGGTGGGATTTCCGCGCTACGTCATCGCCATACCAGCGCTCTTTCTGGCGCCCGCGCGATGGGGGCGAAGCATCGCTTTTGACCGAATTTGGAGCCTCGGCAACATCCTCGTCCTAGCCACCTACGCCCTGGCGTTCAGTGCTGACTTTTGGGTCGGCTGAACGCTCCGGCGCCTGGCGTCGGCGTCGGGCAGCCCCGGCAGGTGTCTCGTCACCACCCGTTCAGATGAAGAGCAGAAGGACGGGAAGCACCGCTCCCAAGCCAAGCAAAAGCCAAATCAGGTTTTTGCGCCGCGCGTAGGTCACCGCCATCCACACGCCGAGACTGGTGGAGGCGATCAAGCCGACGGCTACGATCAGCAAAAGCCATTTGAGGGCCTGGGTGTGAAGGGGCGTGGGGGGAGGCCGATCGTGATGCTCCGGATGGACGTCGGCGTGATCGGCCGTCTTGGCTTGGGTCTTCGGCGCGGCGTGTTTCGGCGGGTCGACCAGACGCTGGTCTTTATGGATCCGGCCCAGGGTTTCGAAGAGTGCTGGCGGGTGGTAGTCGCCGTGCGCCTCATGCAGGTTGAAAAGCTGGAGTGCGCCGGTGGAGGCGAAGAACAGCACGCTAGGCGCGATGAACGCGCCGAGATATGCGTGAAGCTGGCGGATCGCCGCCAAGCGCAGGGCCGGATTGGCCGCGCGCGATCGGTTCGCCGATAGTGCGGGTCTCGCCAAAATTCATCTCCCCTGAGCGGCCCTTGAACAGGCCTTGCTTCGCCCAGGGTCTTTCCCCGGGTCTTCAGGGTCAGATGGCATCATCTGACCCGATGGAAAAGGCTCTAATGCCGCCGGTCTAGTGCTTGATCGCGGCTCGGCCGGCGTAAACCGCCTGGTCGCCGAGTTCTTCTTCGATGCGCAGGAGTTGGTTGTACTTCGCCATCCGGTCAGATCGTGAGAGCGAGCCGGTTTTGATCTGGCCGCAGTTGGTCGCCACAGCCAAATCGGCGATCGTGGAATCCTCGGTCTCACCGGACCGATGGCTCATGACGGCCGTGTAGCTGTTGCGGTGGGCCAAATCGACGGCGTCGAGCGTCTCAGACAGAGTGCCGATCTGATTGACCTTGACGAGGATGGAATTGGCCAAGCCCTTGCTTATCCCCATCCCCAAGCGCTCTGCGTTGGTCACGAAGAGATCGTCGCCGACCAACTGGACCTTGCCTCCCAGCTTTTCCGTCAGGAGTTTCCAGCCTTCCAAATCGTCCTCGGCGCATCCGTCTTCGACGCTGACGATTGGGAATTTGGCGACGAGGCCGGCAAGGTAATCGACCATGCCCGCCGGATCGACGGATTTGCCCTCGCCCGCCATCACATAGCGTCCTGCCTTGAAGAACTCCGTGGAAGCCGCATCGAGGCCTAAGACAAAGTCTGATCCTGGCTTATAACCTGCGCTCTCGCCCGCCTTCATGATGAAGGCCAGGGCCTCCTCGGCCGAGCCGATGTTGGGGGCGAACCCGCCTTCATCGCCGACGTTGGTGTTGTGACCCGCCGCATGCAGCTGGGCCTTCAACGCATGAAAAATCTCGGCGCCCATGCGCAACGCCTCGCAGAACGTCGCAGCCCCGCTAGGCAAGATCATGAACTCCTGAATGTCGATCGGATTGTCGGCGTGAGCCCCGCCGTTGATGATATTCATCATCGGAACAGGCAGGACACGCGCTGAAACGCCGCCAACGTATTTGTAGAGCGGCAGGGCCGCAGAGCTCGCCGCAGCCTTGGCCGCCGCAAGACTAACGCCAAGAATGGCGTTCGCCCCCAGGCGTGACTTGTTGGGGGAGCCGTCGAGTTCGATGAGCATTCGGTCGAGACGTCGTTGATCCTCGGCGTCAGACCCCGCCAGGGCGTCATAGATTTCGCCATTAACGGCATCAACGGCCTGAAGGACGCCCTTGCCGCCATATCGCGTCTTGTCGCCATCACGCTTTTCCACCGCTTCGTGAGCGCCGGTGGAGGCGCCTGACGGCACAGCCGCACGGCCCATGGAGCCGTCTTCCAGGACAACGTCGACCTCCACCGTAGGATTGCCGCGGCTATCAAGGATCTCGCGGGCGGTGATGTCGACGATCTCGGTCATGGCTGTCCTCAGGTGTCGTTGGTGATGGCGCAGGAGCGCGCGAGGCTTAGCCAGCTTCACGGTCCTGGGCAACTTCGGGGCGACTTTGGGACGGCTTTGCGGGGCGCGCGCTTGACTTGCTCCCCTGCCCTTCCTTGATGCGTCCAGGGAGGACCTCATGCTGCTCATCGAACGACAAGACGCCGTCGCCATCGTCACGTTCAATCGACCCGAAGCTATGAATGCGCTTTCCAAGGCGCTTAGAGCTGCGCTGCGCCAGGCGTTGGACGAGCTGGAATCCGATACCGACGTCAAGGTCATTGTGTTGACTGGGGCAGGCGACCGCGCGTTCACAGCGGGGCTCGATTTGAAAGAGCTTTCGACCGACCCGCTGGGCATGGCTGCGGCCAACGCCACTGATCCGGCGGAAAACCCTGCACGCGCAGTCTTAGCGTGTTCAAAACCCATCATTGGCGCGATCAACGGCGTCGCAATCACTGGCGGCTTTGAGGTGGCGCTTGCCTGTGACGTGCTGATCTGTTCGACCCATGCACGGTTCGCTGACACCCATGCTCGCGTAGGAATAACTCCAGGCTGGGGACTATCTCAAAAGTTATCACGGGCCATAGGGCCCTACCGGGCTAAGGAATTGTCGCTCACGGGCAACTTCATGAGCGCCCAGCAGGCTTACGATTGGGGTCTGGTGAACCGGGTTGTCGAACCGGCTGACCTGATGGCCGCGGCCCTGAAGCTCGCCTATGAAATGGCTTCCATCGAGGGCGAGATGTTGGTCACTTACAAAGCGATGATCGACGACGGCTACGGTCTTTCAATGCACGATGGCCTTCAGTTGGAGCACGCGCGCTCTGTCGTCCACAATAGTGTGGTTACGCCTGAGATGGTTGAGGCGCGGCGCGCGGCGGTTCAGGCGCGAGGCCGGAGCCAATAGTCTCCGGAATCAAAAACGCCGACCGCAGCAATCGGTCGGCGTCATCGATTTGAAATTTTCGGTCTGAAGCCCTTAGTCTTCCTTGGCTGTCAAAACCTGACGGCCCTTGTACATGCCGGTCTTCAGGTCGACGTGGTGCGGACGCTTCAGTTCGCCGGTTTCCTTGTCTTCGACAAAGGAATTGGCGCCAAGCGCATGATGCGAGCGGCGCATGTTGCGCCGTGACGGCGAGGTTTTGCGTTTCGGAACAGCCATCGGAGGTCTCGCAGGCGTAAAGACGGGAAGCCGGCGAAGCTGGCCCGCCGGCGTGAGCGCGGGCTTATGCCTCAAACCCCCCCTACGATCAAGCGCGACGAATAGGACCTGATTCAATATCCGGCGATCGGCGCATCAGTCGCGGAGCAACCGGGCGAGGCGCTTGGGGGCGACGTGGATCCAGGCCAAACGCACGATCACCGCAAGGTCCTGCGCATCGAGATCGGCAAGCCGCAGATAGGTCCAGCCGTGATGCCCATATCTCTCTGTGGGCTGCACCACCTGTGGAAAAGCCGCCGCCATATTCAACTGATCGTCTCGATCTAGTTTGACCACACAGATGGAATTTTCACATAACGCTTTGAAAAGTCGTCTATTATCATCAACCCCAAGCATGGCGAAAATGCGCTTTTCGATCCGAAACGCCGGGCGGCGGCGGTGCACATCCTCGTAGGTCTGCGGCAGAGCCAAGGCCAAACGGCGAAGGTCTGCTGCATCGGACACGACCTAGACGAGCCGACTTCGGTTGCGCGCGGCTCCAATGAAACTTGCGAAGAGCGGATGGGGATCAAAAGGTCGGCTCTTAAGCTCTGGATGAAACTGCACGCCGATAAACCAGGGATGGTCCGTCCGCTCGCAAAGCTCGGGAAGAACCCCATCCGGCGACAGGCCGGTAAACTCCAGGCCAGTGCTCTCGATCGCCTCGCGGTAGGCGATGTTGACCTCATAGCGGTGACGATGACGCTCGAAGATCGCCGAGCGACCATAAATCTCCGAGACCCGGCTGCCAGGCGTCAGGATCGCTTCATAGGCGCCGCAACGCATCGTGCCGCCCAGTTCCCCGCCTTCCTCGCGAACTTCCTTCTCATTGCCGCGCACCCACTCAGTCATAAGCCCCACGATGGGTTCGGAAGTCGGACCGAACTCCGTCGAAGACGCCTGGTGGATGCCTGCGAGATTACGCGCAGCTTCGATCATCGCCATCTGCATGCCAAAGCATATGCCAAAATATGGAACAGCGTGCTCGCGGGCGAACTTCACGGCGCGGATCATGCCTTCCGAACCGCGCTCGCCAAACGCTCCGGGCACCAAGACGCCGTGAACGCCGGTCAGGCGTTCACCGATCAAATCTTCATCGCGCTCGAAGGCTTCGCCCTCGATCCACTCAAACTTGACGCGCACGTCATTGGCCACCCCGCCGTGGGTAAGGGCCTCGATGAGAGACTTATAGGCGTCGGTCAGGGCTGTGTACTTGCCGACGATGGCGATATTCACCTCACCGTCCGGATGAGCCAGCGTGTTTGAAATCGCTTCCCAACGGGACAAGTCCGGCGCGGGCGCGCTGTCTTTCAATCCGAAGACGTCGAGGACTTCGGAATCGAGACCCTGGGCGTGGTAGTCCAAGGGTACGGCATAGATATTTGCGCTATCCATCGCTTGGATAACCGCGCTGGGACGCACGTTGCAAAAGAGGCCGAGCTTGCGCCTCTCGCCGTCCGGAATAGGCATCTCGCAGCGACAAAGCAGGATGTCCGGCTGTATCCCGATCGATCGCAATTCCTTGACGGAGTGCTGGGTCGGCTTGGTTTTCATCTCTCCCGCCGTTTTGATGAACGGCAGCAGCGTCAGGTGAATGAAGCAGGCATGTCCGCGAGGCAGCTCCTGACCCAACTGGCGGATGGCCTCGAAGAACGGCAAACCCTCGATATCGCCAACCGTTCCGCCGACTTCCACGAGGACAAAGTCCACGCCGTCACCAGGATCGGAGAGGACAAAGTCCTTTATCTCGCCAGTGACGTGCGGGATCACCTGAACGGTCGCGCCGAGGTAGTCGCCGCGCCGCTCCTTTTCGATGATGGTCTTGTAGATCTGTCCAGTGGTGATGTTGTCGTTACGGGTGGCGTTCACGCCGGTGAACCGCTCGTAATGGCCCAAGTCCAGGTCGGTCTCCGCCCCGTCGTCAGTCACGAAGACTTCGCCGTGCTGATAGGGGCTCATCGTCCCTGGATCGACGTTCAGATAAGGATCCAGCTTGCGTAGGCGCACGCCATAGCCGCGTGCTTGTAAAAGCGCGCCAAGAGCGGCGGACGCGAGACCCTTGCCTAAGGAGGAGACCACGCCGCCGGTGATGAAGATGTACCGGGCCATGGGCGTTCAGAGTAGCCGTGATTCGGGGAACTGGCGCCCCACTCGAATCGAATCTTCCCCTGCTTTTTTAGCCTTCACTATTTCTGCGGCGCTGACGGCGCTGGCGCGGCGGGGGCGCCGTTGAGGAACGGATTGTTGATCTGCGGGGTCGGCGCCTGAAGCGGCGCTGGAGCGCTTTGCGGACCTCCAGGTTGAGCCGTGCCTGCAGGCGGCCGTGAAGTCTTTTGCTGATTGAGCATAGCCGGATCGACGGAGTCGATCTTTAGTCTGTCAACGACCGAAGAGGCGCCCTTTTCACGTCCCGCCAAAATTGTCAGCAACAGGCTTATGACAAAGAAGCTCGAACCCAGGATCCACGTCGTGCGGGTCAAAAGGTCGCCCGCGCCGCGCACGGAAAGCATGCCGGCGGATCCACCGCCGCCGACAAAGCCGCTACCTTCCGAGCGTTGCAGGAGCACCACGCCCACCAGGGCGATGCTGACGATGATCTGGAGTGCGAGCAGGATGCCGATCAGCATGGGTCTTCACTAGTCCAGTGCGTAGAGGCGCCCGCCTTTTCGCCGAAAACACGGGCGGAGCGCCGAAATGAAGCGCGGGCTCTATCACCGAGCTCGCCACAAGACCATAGCTAGGGCGTCGCAGCCCTCAGACAAGCGTTCCTGATCATGAGTTCTGACATCTCCGCCCCGCCCACCCTGGAAACAGAGAGAATTCGGCTAACCCCGCTCGCTGTCGACGACATCGCCAACATCTTTCCTCTGATGCGTGACGCCGAGGTCATGGCGTTCTGGGATATGCCAGAGAGCGACGATCCAGATCTCATCGCCCAGATCGTTGAGGGTCAGATCGAGGAAATGGCCAAGGGCGGGGCGATCTATTGGGCGATGCGCGCCCTGACAGAGGATCGGTTCTTAGGCGTCTGCGATCTTTCGGAAATCGATTGGCGTCATCACCGCGCGGAGATCGGCTTCATGCTCGGTCGCGAAGCATGGGAACGCGATTACGCGCTCGAAGCCATGCAGGCGGTGCTATCCTTCGCAGGCGCTCATGGGCTTCGTCGCCTCCTGGCCAAAACCCATCTTGGCAATCGACGCTCCGATAGCCTCCTCGAAAAACTTGGCTTTGTGGAGGAAGGTCTCTTGCGCGGCCATGTCCTTAGAGATGGAGAGCGCCGAGATTGCCGGCTCTTTGGGTTGCTGCTTTGACGCGACGAGCCTGCGCTAGAGGGCGCAGATAATCCCAAGAAAGTCCGCCGACTTGAGGGAAGCTCCGCCGACCAAGGCTCCAGCGACCTCTGCGGCGGAAAGGATTTCCCGGGCGTTCGACGGCTTGACCGATCCTCCATAAAGAATAGGCGGGCGCGATGCGTCCTCGCCAAGGACGTCGCCCAAGGATGTACGAATGGCCCTGTGCATTTCTTCAATTTCGCCAATCGTCGGCGTCAGACCCGTGCCGATCGCCCAAACCGGCTCATACGCGAGCACAAAGGCCTTGCCGCTGAGCCCCGCCGGAAGCGAACCGCGCACCTGGGTCGTCACCACTTGAAGGGCTTCTCCAGACTGTCGCTGATCGAGCGTTTCACCGACACAGATGATGGGCTCCAACCCCGCGCGCAGCGCCGCTAACACCTTCTTGGCCACAAGCTCATCGGTCTCGAAATGACCTGCGCGGCGTTCGGAATGTCCAAGGATGACCATTTGCGCGCCAGCCTCGGCCAGCAGTTCCGATGAAATGTCGCCCGTAAACGCCCCGCTCGCCTCCCAATGACAGTCCTGCGCGCCGGTCAGGACGGGCGAACCGGCAAGAACCTGGCGCATCGGGGCGATCAGGGTCGCGGGCGGGCAAATTGCAACGCGCGGCCTAACGTCTCCGACCGCGGCGGCCACAAGGCGCGCCTCTTCAAGGGCTGCGCGCGAGCCGTTCATTTTCCAATTACCGGCGATTAGGGGGGTCGGAACGGTCATCAGCCCTCACTTTTCTGGTCTTGCCGGCGGTTAAGGCAAGGCGAGGCTTAAGTCACGTGCTTGCCGGGCGGGAGCCCCCTCAACTATACCGACGCCCACGCCTGCGCCCTGCAAGGGGCCCCTGAAAGGGAATCAATGCTTTCCGCCATTCGCACTTTCGCGAAATCCAAGGCCGCCATGGTCCTGTTCGGTCTCCTGATCTTCAGTTTTGCGGTGTTCGGGATTGGAAACCGCGACCTTCTGCGTCCACGGATCAGTAACGCTGTGATCACGGCCGGCTCTCGCTCGATTGGTCCTGGCGAGTACAAGCGCGCCTTCGACGGCTTCAAGAGCCAGGTTGAGCAGCAAGTGCATCAGCAAATCACCCCCGAGCTCGCTGCAGAAAACGGCCTTGATCGGCGCGTGACCGAGGGGCTGGCGATGCGCGAGGCCTATTCAGAACTCCTGGGGAAGATCGGGATCAGGCCGGCTGACAAGCTCGTCGCCGCGGAAATTCAGAAGATTCCCGCATTTTTCGACCAGGTCTCCGGCCGCTTTGACAAAGTCACCTACGCGCGGAAACTTGCCGAAAACAACCTGACCGTCGATGCGTTCGAAAAGAATCTGCGCGATCAGCTCACCGAGCAGCAAGCCGTCACCGGTTTGATTTCGGGACTTCAGGTCCCGCGCGCCTACGCCGCGATCGCTGCGATCTATACGTTGGAAAGCCGCGACGTCGGCTATTTTCCCATCGAGCCATCAAGCGTCCCTCAGCCGCCCGCAGCCACGGACGCCCAGCTCACGCAGTTCATGAAGGAAAACGCCGCCCGGCTCACCCGACCGGAATTTCGGACGCTGACTGTGGTGCGCTTTTCGCCATCGCAAGTGGCCGTCAACACGCCCATCGACCCCGCAGAGCTGAAGAAGCGGTTCGATTTTAGGAAAGACACTCTGTCCTCACCCGAAACCCGGACCATTATCCAGGTTCCGGCGAAGGATCAGGCCACGGCCTTGAAGATCGCCCAGGGACTCGCAAAAGGTCTCGATCCCGCGCTCGTCGCCAAGGACACCGGCGTCGAGCTGATCAACTACCCCAACAAACCGCAATCGGCGATCCCGGACAAGAAGGTCGCCGCGGCGGCTTTTGCGACCCCTGCGGGCCAGATCGCGACCGTAAAGGGAGATCTGGGCGTTGCAGTGGTGAAGGTGTTGTCCGTGACCCCAGGCCACGCCGTGACCCTGGAAGAGGTTCGTCCTGCCCTCGAGGCTGAAATCCGCAAGGATCAGGCGGCCGAAAAGGTCTACGCCCTCACCCAAGCCTATGACGACGCCCACCAGGGCGGGGCGAGCCTCGCGGCCGCTGCAGCCAAGGCCGGCGTCGCGGCCGTGACGATCGGCCCGCTCGCCGAAAACGGTCGGGACATTACGAACCAGCCCGTTCCAGGTCTCACGCCAAAGCTCGTCCAAACGGCTTGGACGCTACCGGCGGGCGGCGAGAGCGAAGTCGAGGATGAGGGCAATGGCGAATATTACGCAGTTCGAGTTGAGAAGATCATCCCGCCCGCCATGCCCGCTCTGGCCGAAATCCGTCCCATGCTCGCCAATGCGTGGAACCAGCGTGAGTTGGTGAAAGCCATGCAAGCGCGCGCGGACAGTTTCGTTGCAAGACTTAAGAAGGGCGAAAGTTTGGAGGCGGTGGCCAAGGACGCCGGGGCGGGCGTCACCCAGGTCCCAGGCATTGATCGGCAAAACGCGCAACAGAACACCGCCCTTTCCCAAGACATGCTGGCTAAGGTGTTCACATCGCGCCCTGGCGAGGTTTTCACCGCGCAAAACAGCCATTTTGGCTTTGTTGTCGGAAAACTCGAGGGGGTGCACGTCGGCGACGCGGTGACATTGGCGCGTTCGGCCGAGCAGATCCGTCCGCAAATGACCAATGGTTTCTACAACGAGATCAATGAGTCGGCTCACATGGCGGCGCGCCAGCGGATCAAAGTGACCATAGACGCCAATCGCGCACGTGAAGCCATAGGACTTGAACCTATCGATTCAAAGGCTCCCGTGAAATCGGCCGCCAGTAAGCCTGCGCTGGCCAAATGATTGTCGAGCCTGCGTATTCGGCCTTCGAGGAGACATATGAGGCCGGGGCGCCGCAGCTCGTCTGGACGCGGGTGATTGACGATCTGGAGACGCCGGTCTCTGCATATCTGAAAATCGGCCATGGTCGGCCCTACGCCTTCCTCTTTGAGAGCGTTGAAGGCGGTGCTTTTCGCGCGCGCTATTCCATTATCACCCTCAATCCGGATCTGGTCTGGCGTTGTCGCGGCGACCAGGCCGAGGTGGCTCAAGGCCCCGATATCGCGGCCGGCCGGTTTACGCCTCAGCCTGGCGGCGCGCTCGACAGCCTTCGTGATCTCATCGCAGCGTCTCGGATCGATCTGCCCGCCGGACTTCCACCCCCCTCGGCCGGGCTCTTCGGAGCCATCGGCTACGACATGGTCCGCCTGGTGGAACGTCTGCCAGACATAAATCCGGACCCGCTAAATCTTCCGGACGGGGTGATGACCCGTCCTTCGATTGTGGCGATCTTCGATGCGATTGCGCAGGAAATCATCCTGGTGACGCCGGTGAGGCCGAACGCGGTTGCGGCCTCGGAGGCCTATGCTGCGGCGCAGGCGCGGTTGGGTTCGGTCGTGGCGGATCTGAGAAAGCCCGCGCCGCCTCTCAGAGGTGACGGCGTCCTGCAGCCCGACGCATTCACCTCATCGATCAGCCGAGAGCGTTATTGCGAGATCGTTGAGCAGGCCAAGGCCTACGTACGAGCCGGCGACGTCTTCCAGGTTGTCCCAAGCCACCGGTTGCGCAGCCCCTTCCACAGAGACCCGTTTGCGCTCTACCGATCGCTTCGGCGCACCAACCCCTCCCCCTTCTTGTTCTATTTGAACTTCGGAGATTTTCAGCTCGCCGGCTCCTCGCCGGAGATCCTTGTGCGCCTACGTGACGGCAAGATCACCATCCGGCCCCTCGCAGGCACGCGGCCGCGCGGCGCGACGCCGGCGGAAGATCTGGCGTTGGAACAGGAGCTCATTTCGGACCCGAAGGAACGGGCGGAGCATCTCATGCTCTTGGACCTTGGCCGAAACGACGTCGGTCGCGTGGCCATGCTCAAGGAGCGCGGCGCCAACGCTGCGCCACAGACGCCAAAATCACCGCGCGTGCGGGTCACCGCGAGCTTTTTTGTCGAGCGCTATAGCCACGTCATGCACCTAGTCTCGAACGTCGAGGGCGATGCGCCAGATGGCTTGGACCCGGTGGATGTCGTGATGGCGGCGCTGCCAGCCGGAACGCTCTCCGGCGCTCCAAAAGTTCGCGCCATGGAGATCATCGACGAATTGGAGATCGAAAAGCGCGGGATCGGTTATGCCGGCGGCGTCGGCTATTTCGGGTGCGACGGCTCGGTGGATACCTGCATCGTGCTGCGGACGGCGCTGTTCAAAGACGACACCATGTACGTCCAGGCCGGCGGCGGGGTTGTCGCCGACTCTGATCCGAATGCGGAGTACGAGGAAACCCTGCAAAAGGCGCGCGCGCTTCGGCGCGCCGCTGAAGAGAGTTGGCGCTTCGTGTGAACTACGGCGCAGTGCGTTGCGAGGCGATGTGTTCGCTGATCAGAGGCGGCGCCATAATCATCGCAGTCGCAAAGCTCAGCGCTGCACACGCAAGAAGCGCAGCCGCGCCAAGCACCGGCCAGATGCTTTCCGATTTTCGCCCATGTTGCTCGAGAAGCGCGCGGGCGCGGGCCAGATTGCGAGGATCGAGTGCGGAATCAGCATTCATCCCGCCAGGATCTTCCTATGGGCCCCACCTGACAATCGGGAGAGATGGCCTTGGCGCAAGCTGTTGACCAGCCTTGTGAGGCGCCACGCTCTCGTCATTGTGCGCTGCAACATTGCACGCAGAAGGAAATCCAGATGATCGCCTCGAAAGAGATCGCCTGTGTCGACTGATGAGCCCCAGCACGTCTTGGTCCTGCAGGGGGGCGGTGCGCTGGGCTCCTACCAGGCCGGTGTTTTCGAATCGTTGAGCAAGTCAGGCTGTGGGCCCGACTGGGTGGCGGGCATTTCCATCGGCGCGATCAATGCTGCAATTATCGCAGGGAACGCGCCGGGTGACCGCTTGGAAAAGCTCAAGGCGTTCTGGACGCTCGTAACATCGGGCTGGTCGTTTGGGCGCGCCGACGGTGTGGAGATCTTGCGAGCGCTTAGCGGCGAGGCCAACGTCGGGCTAGCGATGACGAGAGGAGCGCCGGGCTTTTTCACGCCGCGTGCGATTTCCCCCCTTTTGATGGCGAGCCAGGGTCCGGAGGCGCTTAGTTTTTATGATTCGAGTCCCCTCAGGGGCACGTTGGAGCGGCTCGTGGATTTCGACCGCATCAACGCTCAAGAAACCCGGCTGAGCGTTGGCGCGGTGAATATCCGCACGGGCAACTTCACCTATTTCGACAATCAACGCCAAAGGATCGGGCCGGAGCACATCATGGCCTCTGGCGCCCTTCCGCCCGGCCTGCCGCCGGTTGAGATCGACGCAGAGTGGTATTGGGATGGCGGTCTGGTGTCCAACACCCCGCTGGAATACGTCCTTGAGCAGAACACGACCGATGACCTGATGATCTATCAGGTGGACCTCTTCAATGCGCGCGGTCCAATGCCCACTACGCTGCAGGAGGCCGCGGAGCGAGAAAAAGACATTCGATATTCCAGCCGTACGCGATTGAATACCGACGCCAACCTGAAGATCCATCGCCTCAAATCCAGTCTTGCGGCCCTACTCAAGACCCTTCCCACTGAACGCCTAACGGACCCGGACCTGCAAATCCTCAGCGATTTCTCCAAAGAAAATTCCGTTGTTGTGGTGCAACTCATCTATCGAGATCGCGCCTATGAGGGGCGTTTCAAAGACGTCGAATTTTCCCGCCAGACCATGCTTGATCACTGGGCCTCAGGCGTTCGCGATGGAGATCGTTCGGTGCGGGACAGGAAACGCCATCCGATAGAACCAACTGCGGGCGGCGCTCTCAGCGTCGACCCAGGTCTTGATCCCTCCTCCGCTCAATCCCAAAAGGACGTGCGCCCATGATCCTGCAATCGAAGACCGCAGTCATAACCGGCTCCACCAGTGGAATTGGCCTTGCAATCGCACGCGCGATGGCGGCCGAGGGGGCGAATGTCCTGATCAATGGCTTCGGCCAACCGCAGGACATCGAAAAAGAGCGCGCGGCCATAGAGACCGATTTCGGAGTGCAGGCGATCTACTGCGCCGCTGACATGACCAAGCCCGCTGAAATCGCGGACATGATTGAGCTCGCCAACTCCAGGTTCGGCTCGGTGGATGTGCTGGTTAACAACGCCGGCGTTCAATTCGTCTCGCCAATCGAGACGTTTCCCATCGAAAAGTGGGACCAGATCCTGGCGATCAACCTTTCATCGGCGTTTCACGCGATCCGCGCCGCAGCGCCGGGCATGAAGGCGCGCGGCTGGGGCCGGATCATTTCGACCGCCTCGGCGCACAGTCTTGTCGCCTCCCCTTTCAAGTCAGCCTACGTCGCGGCCAAACACGGCGTCGCGGGCCTTACCAAGACCGCGGCCCTGGAATTCGCCACGCATGGGATCACAGTCAACTGCATCAGCCCTGGCTACGTCTGGACCCCGCTCGTCGAAAACCAGATACCCGACACGATGAAGGCGCGAGGACTGACGCGCGAGCAGGTGATCAACGACGTCCTGCTGGACAGCCAGCCGACCAAACAGTTTGTGACCGTTGATGAGGTCGCCGCCATCGCCATTTTCCTCTGCGGCGAAGGCGCCAAACAGATCACCGGCGCCAATCTGTCGGTGGACGGCGGATGGACAGCGGAATAAGGCTCCTGGCGTCATGATCTTGGTGATCGATAACTACGACAGCTTTACCTACAACCTCGTTCATTATCTGAATGAACTGGGCGCCGAGACCCATGTCGTTCGAAACGATGCGATATCCGTGCACGAAGCCCTTGGTCTTGCGCCTCAAGGGGTCCTGCTTTCCCCAGGCCCCAAGACGCCCAATGATGCGGGCGTTTGTCTGTCGCTGCTGGCCGCGGCGCCGGCGCAACTGCCGATCTTTGGGGTCTGCCTGGGCCATCAGGCGATCGGTCAGGCCTTCGGCGGAAAGGTGGTCCACGCCAAATCCCTCATGCACGGCAAAACCAGCCAAATTCACCACAATGGCAGGGGCGTATTTGCGGGCTTGAAGAACCCCTTCATAGCCACGCGCTATCATAGCCTTTCGGTCGAAAAGGAGGTCCTGCCTCCGGACCTGGAAATCACCGCCTGGACACCGGACGGCGAAATTATGGGCGTACAGCACAAGACCCGCCCGGTTCACGGCGTCCAGTTCCACCCCGAATCGATCGCCACCGAGTGCGGCTACGAACTCCTCGCCAACTTCCTCGAGATCGCCGGCGTTAAGCGCCTGGCTGAAGTCTGACGCATCCTAGATGTCCGACGCCTTTAAGCCCTTGCTCAGCCTGTTGGCGGATGGCGGCACCTTGTCAGAAGACAATGCCGGCGAGTTTTTCGCCGCATGCCTAAGAGGTGAGCCAACGCCAGCCCAGGTCGGCGCGGCCTTAGCTGCAATGCGTATGCGCGGGGAAAGCCTCGGGGAAATCGTGGCGTGCGCACGCGCCATGCGTCGCGCCGCCATCCACATCAAGCCGCCCTATCCGACGATCGATGTCTGCGGGACTGGCGGCGATGGACTGCATACGCTCAATGTCTCGACGGCTGTCGGCTTTGTTGCGGCCGGCGGCGGACTGAAGGTTGCAAAGCACGGAAACCGCGCCTTGTCGTCAAAGTCCGGCACGGCCGACGTCCTCACTGAGCTTGGTGTTGATATAGCCATGTCGAGCGATCAGCAGCTGAGAGCCCTGGACGAGGCTGGAATCTGCTTCATGTTTGCGCCCGCCCACCACGGCGCGATGCGTCATGTTTCGCCCATCCGGGCTGAACTGGGCTTTCGGACAATCTTCAATCTTTTGGGGCCGCTGACCAATCCGGCAGGCGCCGAACGCCAGGTCGTGGGCGTCTATGCCGAGCGCTGGGTTGCGCCCTTGGCCGAAGCTTTGAAAGCGCTGGGCTCGGATCGGGCCTGGGTCGTCCATGGCTGTGGCCTCGACGAGATGACCACCACGGGCGAAACCAGTGTCGCTGAACTAAATGCCGGCCAGGTTCGGCTCTTCACAGTTACGCCCGAAGCCGTCGGTTTGCCCCGGGTCGGGCTATCCGACCTGACCGGGGGAAACCCTGAGGAAAACGCTGCTGAGCTTGGGGCCTTGCTTGATGGCGCGAAGGGCCCTTACCGCGACATTGTGGTCCTGAACGCAGCGGCGGCCTTTCTCGTGGGCGACAAGGTCGAGACCCTGCGCGAGGGGGTCGAACTCGCAGGCGAGGTCATCGATGACGGCCGCGCACGTCGCTCACTCGAAAAACTGGTAGGTCTGGCGCGGGCGTGAGCGACATTCTGGAGAGGATCGCAGCCTACAAACGCGATGAAGTCGCGGCGCGCAGACGCGCGCGCTCCTTGGCTTCCCTAGATGAGGCCGCCCGCGCCGCTTCACCGCCCCGCGGCTTCAGACTGGCCCTCGAACGCACTCATCGTCCTGGGCGCCTGGCGCTGATTGCAGAAATCAAGAAAGCCTCTCCATCGCGCGGCTTGATCCGTGAGGACTTTGATCCGCCGGCCTTGGCGCGCGCCTACGAAGCTGGCGGCGCAGCCTGCCTTTCAGTGCTTACTGACACGCCGAGTTTTCAGGGCGCAGACGCCTTTCTGCAATCCGCCCGCGCTGCGACCGGTCTGCCCTGCCTGCGCAAGGAATTCCTGGTCGATCCGTGGCAAGTCGCTGAAAGCCGCGCGCTTGGAGCAGACGCCGTTCTGGTGATCCTGGCCATGGTCGATGACGGCCTTGCTGCGGAGCTGATGGCCAGCGCCAGGGACTTCAACATGGACGTGCTGGTCGAAACCCACGACGCCTCGGAAATGGCGCGCGCGGCGCGCCTAGGGGCCAATCTGATCGGCGTCAACAACCGCGACCTGCGAACCTTTGCTGTGGATCTGGCGATCACCGAAGCGCTTGCGGCCAAGGCGCCCAAAGAGGCCTTCCTGGTGACCGAGAGCGGCATCTTTACACCCCAAGACGTCGCGCGCCTGGAACGCTCCGGCGCGCGCGCCATGTTGGTCGGCGAAAGCCTGATGAGACATCACGATGTGGCGCTCGCAACCCGAACTCTCCTGGACGGCTGAGTCGGTCGCAACAGTCCCGACGGGGTCACTAAGCGTGGAATTTCAAGGCCCAGCGCCGTAACTTGACATTAATACGGAACACCTAGAGAACATCGACAACGTTTGCGCTTTGTTCTCAAAGCGCTTTGCTCGAGGTTCTGTCCGATGCTCACGCGCAAGCAACACGAATTGCTGATGTTCATCCACGAGCGGATCAAGGAAAGCGGCGTGTCGCCTTCATTCGACGAGATGAAGGAAGCCCTCGACCTGGCCTCGAAGTCCGGAATTCACCGCCTGATCACCGCGCTCGAAGAGCGCGGTTTCCTGCGCCGCCTCCCCCATCGTGCGCGCGCGCTTGAGGTGGTCAAGCTTCCTCAGCAGGCGACGATGACAGCCCCGCCCAAGGGCCGTACGCCCTTCAAGCCGCAGATCGTTGATGCAGGCCCATCGACGCCTCAGGCGGCCAACGATGCGCGCGAACTGCCAATTCTTGGCCGCATCGCCGCAGGCACGCCCATTGAGGCGATCCAGCAGGAACGCGACAGAATTCCGGTGCCGGAGAGCATGCTGGGCGCTGGGGAGCACTTTGTCTTGGAGATCCAGGGCGATTCGATGATCAACGCCGGAATCTTGGACGGCGATTATGTCGTGATCCGTCGCGGCGACACCGCCACGTCCGGAGATATCGTGGTTGCGTTGGTGATGGGTGAGGAAGCGACTTTGAAGCGACTGCGCCGCAAGGGGGCTTCGATCGCACTGGAAGCCGCAAACCCCGCCTACGAAACGCGCATCTTTGGCCCCGACCAGGTGGCCGTGCAGGGCAAACTCGTGGGTTTGATCCGGCGCTACCACTAGTCACTGAATTCGTGCACCCTGGCGCTGGCTGTGCACTTCGGTGCGGGGTCAGGGGTGATCGCTGAAAGCTACACTCCGGCATTGGCGAGACATCCGTCTCGCACGCTAGGGAGAGACAGCCAAAATGCGCATTTTCACCGTTGCAGCCATCACTGCGCTAAGCCTTGCGGTGATCGGTTGCGGCAAGCCGCCCGGAAAAGCCGCCGACGACGCAGCTGCGGCCAAGACGGAAGCTGCGGCGGCGTCATCAGCAGCTTCGACCGCCAGCACCGATGCGGCCGCGGCTGCAACCCCTGAGACGGGAGCACCGGCCGCCCAGGCCGCTGCAGCGACCAAACCCACCGAGATGACTAAGGCGCCGCCGAAGGACGCCAAATAGCGCCAGCCGGGCATGGGGGGGCCAGCGCAGAACCTCAGCTGAACCTGGCGTTGGAGCTCCGCACCGAAACGCTAAATCGCGGGGTGGTATCGAAATTCGATGAGGAACACGCGCTCGCCCGGCCCGTGTTTCGCCACTTTCAGGAGGTCAACAACGCCGAGAAATCCTGATTTTCGGGCGAGCTCTGGCGTGATGTCGTGAAGCGTGATCTCGCGCACGGCCGTAACCTCGATAGCGCCAGAACCCAGGGCGTACCTGCCGCCGAGCTTGACGTGAGGTCGCCGCCAAATACGGACGCTGCAAGTGACGTCTCCACGGATAACCGGCGCACGAAGGCGCTTCATGAATATCATGGCCGGGGCTGATCGGAATTGGGCGTCACGCTTGGCTCTGGCGCGTGAGGCGGCGGATGAGGTCCCTTGCACAGCTCTGGGTAAAATCGGACTTTTGCTGGACTAGGACGGGTCCGAACGCGCGTGCTAAGAGGCGCCGCCCAGGCGCTCGACGCCACAGCTTTTCCAGGCGCCTTACCTTCGATGTCCGATAAACCCGTCATAACCCGTATCGCTCCCTCGCCAACCGGGGCGATGCATATCGGCACGGCCCGCACCGCACTCTTCAACTGGCTTTATGCGCGCCACACCGGTGGAAAGTTCCTGCTGCGCATTGAAGATACAGATCGTGAGCGCTCCACAGAAGCTGCGGTGAAGGTGATCTTCGACGGACTGGCATGGCTTGGCCTTGAGGCGGACGAACCTGCGGTTTTTCAGGCCGCCCGCGCCGACCGCCATGTCAAGGCTGTTGAAGCCATGCTTGAACGCGGCTCGGCCTATCGTGACTACATGACACCCGACGAACTGGAGGCCGAGCGCATCCTTGCTCGCGCGGAAGGGCGCGTGGTTCGTTCGCCATGGCGCGATCTTTCACCCAATGACGCGCCGGACCGGCCGTTCGTCGTGCGGCTGAAATCGCCCTTGGACGGCGAGACGCTGATTGACGATCAGGTCAAGGGCCTTGTCACCTTTCAGAACAAGGACCTGGATGATCTCATCCTGTTGCGCACGGATGGAACCCCAACCTACAACCTCGCCGTCGTCGTGGATGACCACGAGATGGGCGTCACCCATGTGATCCGCGGCGATGATCACCTTAATAACGCCGCGCGCCAGACCCTGATCTATAAGGGATTGGGCTGGACGCCTCCGAGTTGGGCTCACCTGCCCCTGATCCATGGACCGGATGGCGCCAAACTCTCCAAACGCCATGGCGCCCAGGCGGTCAGCGAGTTCGCTGACATGGGCTATTTGCCGGAAGCCATGCGCAACTATCTGGCCAAACTCGGCTGGGGCCACGGCGATGATGAGATCTTCACTGATGATCAGGCCAAGGCGTGGTTCGACATCAAAGATGTCGTCGGCGCGCCAGCCCGCCTTGACTGGGCGAAGTTAAACCACCTGAACAACCACTATATCCGCCTGGCCGATCCGGCGCGGCTCGCCACCCTCGTGGCCAAGGTCCACCAAAGCCGGGACTGGCCGCTTCATGACGATCACCTGGCCGTGCTAACCCATGTCATTCCATTTGTACGCGACGGTGCGAAAACCACGCTGGAACTGGCGGACGCCACCATCTTTGCGCTCAAGCGTCGTCCGTTGGAGCTGCCGGAAAAGGCGACAGAACTCCTCAATCAGGAGACGCGCGAACGGCTGAGCCGCCTGCGCGACGCGCTCGCGAACGCGCCCCTTTGGGACGTGCCCAGCCTCGAGGCGTTAAATCGCGCCTTTGCGGAGAGCGAAGGGGTTGGGCTTGGTAAGATCGGTCCGGCGCTGCGTGCGGTTCTTTCAGGCGGATCGCCAGCGCCAGATCTTGCCGGGGCCCTTGTTTCACTCGGGAAACTCGAAAGCCTCGGCCGCATGGAGGATGCGCTTTCGCTTAGCAGCTAAACCGCTATAAGCGCGTTCGAACGGGCGTTTCACTGCAAGGTGTTTTCGGAGAAAAAGCATGGGCGACACGGCGAAAATCAGCATCGGCGGCAAGACCATTGATCTGCCGATCCTGAAGGGCGCGACGGGCCCTGACGTCGTCGATATCCGCAAGTTCTACGCCGAGAGCGACGCTTTCACCTACGATCCGGGCTTCACCTCGACCGCCAGCTGCGAAAGCAAAATCACCTTTATCGACGGTGACGCCGGCATCCTGCTGCACCGCGGCTACCAGATTGGAGAATTGGCGGAGAAATCCACCTTCCTGGACACCTGCTATCTGCTGCTGCACGGCGAACTTCCCAGCGCGGCCGAATACAGCAATTTCGAGCACACGATCACCTATCACACCATGCTGCACGAGCAGTTCGATAGGTTTTTCCAGGGCTTCCGTCGGGATGCTCACCCGATGGCGATCATGACGGGCGCTGTGGGCGCGCTTTCGGCCTTCTATCACGACAGCACCGACATCAACGACCCCGAGCAACGGATGATCTCCGCCCACCGGCTGATCGCCAAGATGCCGACCATCGCCGCGCGCGCCTTCAAGTACTTTCAGGGTCAGCCCTTCGTGCACCCGCGCAACGACCTCTCCTATGCTGAGAACTTCCTGCGCATGTGTTTCTCGGTGCCTGCCGAGGATTGGAAGCCCAATCCCGTGCTCACCAAGGCGATGGACCGTATTTTCATCCTGCATGCTGACCACGAGCAGAACGCCTCGACGTCAACAGTGCGTCTGGCTGGATCGTCTGGGGCAAATCCGTTCGCCTGCATTGCAGCCGGTATCGCCTGCCTTTGGGGCCCCGCTCACGGCGGAGCCAACGAAGAAGCTCTGAACATGCTCAAGGAGATCGGAACCGTCGATCGGATTCCTGAATATATTCAAGGGGTGAAGGACCGGCGCTATCGGTTGATGGGCTTTGGCCACCGCGTCTATAAAAACTACGATCCGCGCGCGACGGTGATGCAGAAGACCTGCCACGAAGTTCTAGAAGAGGTCGGTGATCCAGACGATCCCTTGCTCAAGGTGGCGATGGAGCTTGAACGTATCGCGCTTTCGGATGAGTACTTCATCGAGCGCAAGCTCTATCCGAACGTCGACTTCTACTCAGGCATCACCTTGCGGGCCTTGGGCTTTCCGGCCGAAATGTTCACGGTGCTCTTTGCTGTAGCGCGCACGGTGGGTTGGATCTCGCAATGGAAAGAGATGATCGAGGATCCCGCCTATAAGATCGGCCGGCCGCGTCAACTCTATACCGGCGCGCTTCAACGGCCCTACGTGCCGGTAGAAAAGCGCGGTTAGAGATCCCTTGGGCGAGTAGCCCCGGGACCCTGGGCCCTGGATGTTTGATCCCAGGAAGTTTAACGCTTTGAGGGATGGCGAGCGCGGCCTCGACGTCATCGAGGTCCAGGCCCGCGCCGCCGGTGCGGGCCGCCAAAGACTAGGGGGACGATCATGCGACGGGCCTTGGAGATCGGCGCAACGACAGCTTTGAGCTTGGCCTTGGCGGGTTGGGCCTTGGCGGAGCCCGTGCCAGGCCCGCCCCGAGCGGTCACCGACCCCAAAAACGTGATCTCAGAGCAGAAGCCAGCAGGCCCTCCGGCGTCGATCGCTTCACTGTTCGAAAACCGCGCCTCGCTCGACGCCGCCTGGACGCGCGACGGTAAGTGGGTGGTGGTCTCGACCAACCTCAATGGACGTTTCAATCTATGGAAATACCCAGCGGCCGGCGGGCCGCCGGTTGAGCTCACCAAATCTGACGATCGCCAAGCCGGGCTGACGCTCTCGCCGGACGGCAAGTGGGTGGTCTACCAGCAGGACCACGCGGGCGACGAGATGTACGACCTCTTCGCCGTACCCCTGGGCGGCGGCGAGCCGGTGAACCTGACCAATTCGGGGACGGTGTCGGAGACCCTCGCGCGGTTCTCACCGGATGGCAGGCGGCTGGCCTTCGCCACCAAGCCCAAGACGTCCCCGATCAGCAACGTTGCGGTGATGGATTTCGCCACCCGCAAGATCACCCAGCTGACCCACGAAAAGACCCTCGACAATCGCTGGCGGCCGGTGGCCTTCACCGAAGGCGGCAAGGCGCTGATCGCCGACCGCGAGGACGTCGGCTCTACGAGCGGCAGCATCTGGCGGCTCGACCCTGCCGGCGTTGCGCCGCCCAAGGCGCTGAGCCACGCGCAAGGCAAGGTGCGGATCAGCGCTAATGACGTCTCACCGGACGGCAAGCAGCTTTCCATCACCTCCAACGCCAAGGGCGGGCTCGACCAGGCGGGACTGGCCGACGCAGCGACCGGTCGCGTGAAGTGGCTGGCGCCCAGCCCGTGGGAACAGCGCGGCGGCAGCTTTTCTCCGGACGGCGCTTCGGTGATGATGGCCACCAACGTCGATGGGCGCGAGGACCTGTCGGTCTATGATCTGAAGACCGGCAAACTGGTCAAGGCGCGTCTGCCGGAGGGCTTCAACTACGAGGCCGGCGGCTCGGACAGCCCCTTCACCAAGGACGGCCGCTTGCTGGTCGGCCATGACGCTTCCAATACGCCCTTCGAGTACTGGGCGCTCGACCGCACCGGCAAAGCCAGCAAAATCACCAACTTCGCCGCCGCCGGCCTTGACCCGGCCACGCTGCCGACCTCGCGCGTCGTTCACTACAAAAGCGCCGACGGCACGGTGATCAGCGCGATCCTGATGGTCCCCTTCAACCTGAAGCGGGATGGAACCGCCCCGGCCATCGTCTCGCCGCACGGCGGTCCGACCGGCCAGACGAACGACCGCTTCAGCCGCCAAGCCGTAGCCTTCGTCTCGCGCGGCTATGTGGTGATCGAGCCCAATCCGCGCGGCTCAACCGGCTACGGCCAGGCCTTCCAGGACGCTAACCACAAGGACTTGGGCGGCGGCGACCTGACTGACGAGGTCTATGCAGCGAAGTTCCTCGCCGCCACAGGCTATGTAAACCCCAAGAAGATCGGCATCACCGGCGGCTCCTACGGCGGCTTCATGACCCTGATGGCGGTGGGCAAGACGCCGGATGTCTGGGCTGCGGGCGTATCGCTCTACGGCATCATCAACTGGTTTGAGATGATGAAGCACGAGGATGCGGCCCTGCAGGCCTATCAGCGCTCTTTGATCGGCGACCCGGTGATCGACAAGGCGATCTACGAAGCCGACTCGCCCATGACCTACATCAAGCAGACCAAGGCGCCGCTGCTGATCCTACAGGGCGAAAACGACATCCGCGTACCGCGCGGTCAGGCGGCCGAGGTGGTCTCGACGCTGAAATCGGTGGGGGCGACGGTGGACATCCACTACTATCCCGAAGAGGGGCACGGCTTCGCCAAGCGCGAAAATCAGATCGACAGCTTGCAGCGCACCATCGACTGGTTCGACAAATATCTGAAGTAGCTCGCAGCCTAGCGCAGCTTGGCTTCGACCAGCTTTAGCACAGCCTGGGCGGCGGCCTCCGAGGGATCGGGACCGCCGCGCCCCATTAGATCGAGCGCAGAATATTGGGCCTGGATCTGTTGGGTTCGAAGTGTCTTGTCATCGAGGCGCCTAGCCACTTCGCGCGCAAGATTAAGGCCCGTGCAATCGTCCTGAACCAGCTCCGGCGCGACGAAGTCTTGCGCAGCTATGTTGAAAAGCGTGATGTACTTCGTCCTGATCAGCCTTTGTAGAATGGCGTGGGTCACCGGCCCCAAACGATAGCCCACCACCATAGGCGCGCCGGCCAAAGCCAGTTCAGTCGTGACTGTCCCTGAGCAGGCCAGAGCGACCGTCGCGGCCTTCATGGCGTCAAGTTTCGCCTGATCGCCCTCGATCACGTGGGCGCCGCTCCCCCAGCCCGCGACTTGCGAGCCTACCAGCTCAGCCACGGTTGGTGCGGCCGCAACCACGATCTGCAGCTGGGGCCGGGTTTCTCTTAGCCTGCGGACCGCATCTTCAAATGTCGGCATAAGCCGTTTGATCTCGCCCGGACGACTGCCCGGTAAGACGAGCAAAATAGGATCCTTCGCGCTTGCGCCAATCCGCCGTCGAAGTCGCTCCGGCCTGGCTGTTGAGAAATCAACGCTCAAGGCGGAATTTCCGACGAACGTGACGCCCAGCCCCTCGGCTTCGAAATAGGGCGCATCGAAAGCATGGATTGAGAGCAGATGATCCACGCTTGCCGCCAGCGTCTTGGCGCGTCCCGGTCGCGTGGCCCAGACCTGGGGTCCGACATATTTGATGATGGGAAGTCCCGGCATGCGCCGGCGCAGACGTTGGGCCACCCTTAGGGTGAACCCCCAGGAATCGATCAGGACCGCCACATCTGGCCGCTCGCGCATTGCAATAGCCGCAGTTTCGTCAGCCCGGCGCACGATGCGTGGATAGGCCATGAGGCCTTCAAGAAGGCCCAGGATCGATATGTCAGCTATATCGAACGGGCTTTCGACGCCTTCCGCCGCCATGCGCGAGCCGCCCACGCCCACGAAACGCACCCCCTCTCCCAGGCGTCGCTTCAGAGCGCGCGCAAGCCCCGCCCCGCGATCATCACCAGAGGCCTCAGCGGCGACCAGCATGACAGTCAAAGGCCCCGTCACGATGCGGGCGGCTCCAGACCGAATATGAAGACGCCCAGCTCATCGGCCAGGTCGATCACCGCCTCGCGGTCTAAAACCAGCAAGCGCCCGGCCTCTCCGACGATCCCAGCCAAGCCCGCGCTGGCCACGGCGCGGACGGTCGCCGGGCCAATGGTTGGAAGATCGACACGGGTCTCCTGCGCAGGCTTAGGCGTCTTGGCCAGTACGCCCAAGGGCGCGCCAGGTCGGCCGCGCAGCGCCTGAGGCAAGTCAGCGACACGCGCCAGCATGGCGTCGGTTCCTTCAGCTGCTTCAAGGGCTAACACAAGCCCCCGGCAAACAACCGCGCCTTGTCCCGCATCGAGGCGGCCGATCGTTCTCGCCGCCTCCATCGCCCCAACGATATCGTCGTGGCACTCAGGCGTTGGCGCAATGCGCCCGAGCGGACCTGCAGCCAGGCCAAGATCATCCATGACCTCGTGGGCGCCTTCGACCGCGAAGCCTTCCTTTTCGAATTCCGCGACCAGCATTCGCAGGAGCGCATCGTCTCCCTTGCGCGCGGCGGCGATTGCGGCGGGAAGGGCTGCAAGTCCTCGAAGGTCAGGCATCAAGGAACTGAAATCAGGACGGTTCACCTGACCTGCGAGGCAGACGGCTTGGCATTCCGCACGTTTGAGCGCCTTGAAGCATTTCCCAAGCTCCGCCAGGCCGACCTCAGCGCCAGTGAACCGTTCAAGGCCCGCGTCGGCAAAGCCTTTCAGACGAATGACAAACAGCGAGCGGCCTGATCGTTGGCAATGTTCGGCGATCTCGACAGGCAGGTCTCCGCCGCCTGCGATCAAGCCAAGTTTGCGCATCAGACTTCGCGTTCAGGCAGACAGAGCGGGCGGCCCGCTTCGGCGCGGATGAAGTCGATTATTTCCATGACCGGGGCGGAATGGCCAAACGTGGCTGCGGTGTCATCGATGCGTTCTTGGAAGGTGCCTTCAATGGCGAACAGCAGACGGTAGGCTGAACGCAGCTCACTGATCGTATCACGGCTAAAATCGCGGCGCTTGAGGCCGACCAGGTTCAAGCCTTCAAGATGGGCGTGATTGCCCCAAACCAGGCCGTAGGGAATGACATCTTTGGTCACCGCGGCCAGTCCGCCGATAAACGAGTAGCGGCCAACGCGACAGTATTGATGTACGGCGGCCAAGCCGCTCACCATCACATAGTCACCGATATCAACATGGCCGCCCAAGGTTGCGGAATGGGCCAGGACCACATTGTCGCCCACTGTGCAGTCGTGGCCGACATGGCAGGTCGCCATGTACATTCCGTCGTCGCCAACCCGAGTTACGCCACCGGCCTGGATCGTGCCGATATGCATCGTCACATGTTCCCAGATCCGATTTCGGTCACCGATAATCAGCTCGGTGGGCTCGCCTTTATAGGCGGTGTGATGGGGCGGCCCTCCGAGGTTGGAAAAGTTGCGGATCGTGCAGTCTTCGCCGATCTGGGTATGGCCTTCCACGATCACGTGCGACAGCAGCTGGCTTCGCGCACCGATCCTGACGTGTTCACCGATCAGCGAGTAAGGTCCAATGGCGACGCCATCAGCGAGCTCGGCGCCCTTGGCGACGATCGCAGTCGGATGAATTTCTACGCTCACTGCGTTTCAACCACCATGGCGGCGAACTCGGCCTCCGCGGCGATCTTGTCGCCGACAAAGGCGCGGCCCTTGAATTTGAAAATGTCGCGACGCGACTGAATGACGTCGACCAACAGGCGCAATACCGCCCCTGGCCGCACAGGTGCGCGGAAACGGCAATTGTCGAGCGACATGAAGAAGATGGCTTTGCCGGTCGGATCGATTTCAAGCGACTTTGACATCAGTACGGCGCTGGTTTGCGCCATCGCCTCGACAATCAACACCCCTGGCATGACCGGATAACCGGGGAAATGTCCTTGGAAGAACGGTTCATTGACCGACACGCATTTGAAACCCACGATCGACTTATGAGGCACGAAGTCCTCACAGCGGTCGACGAGTAGGAACGGAAAACGGTGCGGTATCCGCGCCAGAATTTCGGTGATGTCGATTTCGCTCGGAGCTTCGCTCACCGGCGCCTTGCGGCTCATGTATTCCCTTCCTTGCGGCTCACCTGTCTGGAGAGCCATGCATTTTCCCGCATCCATTGACGGACTGGACGAGCTGGAAAACCTCCCCAGGTCTCGCCTGCCGGAACGTCCTTGAGGACACCGGACGCCGCACCTATCCGGGCGCGATCGCCGATAGTGATATGATCAGCGACCCCAGCGCGACCTCCGAGCTGGGCGCCGTCGCCAATCGTGACACTGCCGGAAATGCCCGTGTGCGCCGCCATGACGCAATTTCGTCCGACACGAACGTTGTGGGCGATCTGCACCAGATTGTCGATCTTGGTGTTTTCCCCAAGCACGGTGTCATCAAAGGCCCCGCGGTCGACGCAACTGTTGGCGCCGACGCCAACCCCATCTTGCAGGACAACTCGACCAAGCTGGGGAATATCGACCAATCCCTGCGGCCCGCCGGTCGCCCCAAAGCCAGGCTCGCCGATGACGGCGCCGGCTAGAATTCGAACGCGATCACCTATGAGAGCAAATCCAATGGTGACGTTGGATGAGATCTCGCAGTCCCGGCCAATGCTCACGCCAGGGCCGATCACCGAATTGGCGCCGATCCGCGTTCCACGACCAATCTGCGCCCCGGCCCCGACGACAACGCCGGGTCCCAAGAGCACATGCGCCTCCACCTGCGCCGTGGCGTGAACACCTTTTTCACCGGACGCCATGCGCGGCCGATGAAGCCGTGCGGCGGCCAGGGAGTAGCCTAGCTGGGGCGAACTGGTGACCAAGGCTACACAGGTCTTGGGAAGCACGTCGACATCATTGGCGGTCACGAAACAGGCCCCTGCCCGCGTCCCGCGCGCCAGTTCGATGAACTTGCGGTCGCTAATGAATGTAATGGCGTCAGCTTGAGCGCTCGACATGATCGCGACCGCTCCGATCAGGCGCGAGCCAAGCGCCTCATCGACCAGTTTGGCCCCTGTTAGCTGAGCAAGCTCAGTCAGGGACACCGGGCCGAGGTCTTCAAAGAAACGCGGATCGGGCATGGCTCGCACGCGGCGATCCGCGTCCTCGATTCTTAGCGCTTGGCGGGCGCTGCCGGCGCACGCGGCGTGGACCCGGGGGTTTGCACGATCGCAGGCGCAGCGCCGGTTGCAGCCTGCGGTTGGTCAAGCCGCTCGCGATCAAAGGCGAACTGCGTGAACTTGCCGTTCAGGCCAGTAACCACGGCTTGGGTGATATCCATGGCCGGATTGCCGATGATCACGGCGCTGCGCTGGAGAAGGATGCTGCAAGCCTTGGCCTGGTAGGCCTGACGAATATAGGGCTCCATTTCCTGGCTCGCACGGGCCACGGCCTTTTGTTCTGTCGCTTGCACTTCGCGATCGCGAAGCTGCGCCTTGCGCTGCAGCGCATCGGCTCGACCGCGGATTCCGACCGCCTGCTGTTCAAAGCTCGTCGGATCCAGCGTCGCGCGACGCGCTTCCAGGGCCTTGGCGTCGTTGTCGAGGCTGGCCTTGTCACCGGTCAGTTCGGCGTTGGTTTGGCCAACGATCTGCTGCATCCGCTGGTCGATGTATTTGCCGACCTGGGAAATGCCCAAGGCGTCCTGGAACGAGAAGAGGCAGACGCCTGTAAGCGGCGGACCATGGGTGACTGGCGTCGGCGCCGCAGCGGCCGGTGCTGCGGGCGCGGCTTGAGCCAGCGCGCTGGTGCCCGCGATCAAGGCGGCTGAGGCGGCGCAAACGCCCGCCGTGAAAGTTTTGAGCGTCATGATATTCCTAGAACCTAGTTGCGGTTGAGAATTTGAAGCCTTCGGTAATGTCGTAAGGCTCACGTTTCAGGACCTGGCTGAAGTCGAACTGGATCGGCCCCATGGGAGAGCGCCACTTAATTCTGATGCCGGTAGACGCACGCAGGCCAAGCTCATCTCTGATTAGGGGATTTAATCCCGGTAACCCCGTCGTCGCATCGATTGTCCTTTTGTCAAATGGGTCGAGCGAACCTTCGGTGCCAAGGAATGTGAAGAGCGCCGCCTTGATCCCATATTGTTCGGGCAGGAAGGTCGGGATCGTCAGCTCCGCAGAGCTGATTGCATAGATCTTGCCGCCGAGGGCGTTGTTCTGACCGCCGTTGCTCAAGCTAAGATCGCGCGGGCCGATACCGGCAAGTTGGAAGCCGGGGAAGCTGTCACCGCCCTTGTAGAAGCGGTTGTTGATCCGAACGTGGTCGCCGCCCCAGGCTTGGATATCGCCCGCAGAGGCGGTGATGGATAGGATGAAGGTCTTGTTGAAGCCGTGATACCATGCGCCGTCCGCCTCAGTCTTAATGTACCTGACATCGCCGCCAAGGCCGGCGAAGTCCTGGTTCATCTCGGCGAAGAAGCCGCGCGTGGGGTTGATGGAGTCGTTGCGACGATCAATCCGATAGCCATAACCCACTTCTGAGGTGAGGAAATTACCGCGCTGGTCGCAGAGCGACGGCGAGACCAACAGATTGGCTGGATCGCAGAAATTCGCATCGACCTGAACGTTATCTTCGTGAAGCGAATAGTTCAGCGACCCTCTGGAACTAAGGCTAAGCGGGAAGGTCAGGTTTACAGACGAGCCGACGGTTTCCTGCTTATAGGCGGAGAACTGGGTCAGGTCGTACCGATAGTAGTAGGTGTCGAAGCCTGCGCCCACGTCGCGTCCCAGGAAGTGAGGCTCAGTAAACCCGACATCGATCTGGGAACGAATCGAGCCAATCGAAATTCGCGCATGCACGTCCTCACCGCGCCCGCGGAAATTCCGCTGGGTGACGCCAAGATCGAGGACCAATTGGTCGACTGACGAATAGCCTGCGCTGAAGGTAAGTTCACCGGTAGGCTGTTCTGTGACCTTGACCTGCAAGGCCGTGCGGTCCGGCGCCGAGCCCGGCACTTCGGTGATCTCGACATCTTTGAAGTAGCCAAGCGCCTTGATCTGATTTTTCGAACGATCAACCAGAACCCGATTATAGGCGTCGCCTTCCGAAACATTCATTTCGCGGCGAATGACGTAGTCGAGCGTTTGCGTGTTGCCGACGATATCGATCCGATCGACGTAGACCCGCGGCCCTTCTTTCACATCGAATGTGACGTCCACCGTGCCTTTCGCCCGATTGGGCGTGTAGCGCGGACGCACATCAACGAAAGCAAAGCCCGCCGCACCCGCAGCAAATGTCAGCGCATCAGTCGCCTGCTCGATCTTTTCGTCCTGGTAGATTTCTCCACGGTGGAGCGGCACCAACGCCAGCAGAACATTCTTGTCGAGCTTCTTCAGATCTGTCTCAACACTGACGTTGCCGAATTTGTATTCAGGGCCTTCTTCAAGGGTGTAGGTGACGGCGAAGCCGTTCTTGTCGGGCGCAAGCTCGGCGACCGCTGAGGCGATCCGAAAGTCGTAGTAGCCGCGGTTGCGATAGTATTTGCGCAGCTGCTCCTTATCGTATTCGAGCCGGTCAGGATCGTAGTTCGAGTTCGAGGAAAAGAACTTGTACCAGTGTGATTGCTCGGTCACGACCACGCCGCGCAAATCGTCGTCCGAGAAGGCTTTGTTGCCAAGGAAGTTTACGCGCAGAATTCCACTTTTCGGCCCCTCGTTGATCTTGAAGATCAGGTCGACGCGCTTTTGCGGGAGCTCGACAATCTGCGGTGTGACATCGGCTGAAATTCGTCCAGCTCGCCGGTAAAGTTCGACTATTCGACCCACATCAGCCTGGGCCTTGGCTCTTGTAAATATGCCGCGCGGACGAACGGTGACTTCGTCGCGCAGCTTGTCTTCCTTGATCGATGAATTGCCTTCGAAGAGAACCCGATTGATGATCGGATTTTCAACGACGGTGATGACCATGTCGCCGGCGTTGAGTTCGATCTTCACGTCCGAGAAGAGTTCAGTCCGAAAGAGCGATTTGATCGCAGCGTCGATCTTGGCGGGATCCACCGTTTCGCCCACAGACAGGGGCAAGTAGGAGATCACCGTGGTTGGATCGATCCGCTCGTTGCCGCGCACGACAAAGCGCTGAATGATTCCGGTCGGAGACGCCGCGGTCGCAGGCCCCGGCGCAGCTGGCGCGGGATTGGTTGTGACAGGCGCAGCCCCCGCAGCGCTAGGCGTTGCACCCGCTGCGCTAGGCGTTGCGGGCGCAGCCGGCGTCTGAGCCAGCGCAAAGCCCGGCGTGGCCAGTGCAGTCGTCGCCATAAGACCGGCAAGACCGGAAACTAGCGCAGCGCTATAGGCGCGGTGTCGATGCATCGATTCAGCCGTTTAGGAAAAGTCGGGGGTCAGGAAAATAGCCCGCCGAGGAAATTGAACACACGCAGGCGCTGCAGATCGTTCACGGTCGCGAACAACATCAATCCGAGAACTAGCGCAAGACCCACCCGATAACCTGCCGCCTGAACCTTGGCAGCAAGTGGGCGACGCGCCACTGCTTCATAGGCATAGAACAGCAGATGTCCCCCATCGAGCACAGGAATCGGCAAAAGATTGAGAAATCCGATGCCGACAGAAATGTTTGCGACCAACAAGAGCATGGCTAGCAGGCTGTTGATAGCAAAGCTCACCAAATCTGCCGAGCCCGCGGCCGATTGTTTGGCGAGGTCGCCAGACATTTGCGCCATGCCGAGGGGACCGGAGATCTGGTCGGGGCTCTCCTGGCCGCTGATCATCCGGCCAAGATAAAAGACAGTCGTCTGAACAACATCGACCGTCCTGCCAACCCCAGCCCGAAGCGCAGCGACAGGTCCGTAACGGATAACCTTTTGATCCTGGGGCAAGGCGTCAAATCTCACGCCGATCGTCCCAAGGCGTTGTTTGCGTCCCACCGCATCGGTGACATCGCCCCGCACCGGCGTCACCGTCAGCGCCACCTGCTGGTTTCCGCGGTTGACGACCAGGGAAATTGGAACCCCGGTGCGAAGGATAACCAGCTGCCGGACCGCGTCGAACGAGCGGACTGGCTTGCCGTCAGCTTCAACGATCACGTCGTTTGCGTGGATCCCTGCCCTCGCAGCCGGCGTGTTTGGAAAGACGGCGCCGATCCTGGCCGCCGAAATCGGCTCGCCCAAGGCCATCAGCATTGCAGCGAAGACCGCCGTGGAAAGCAGGAAATTCGCGAAAGGCCCGGCCGCACTGATCACAGCGCGTTGCCAAAGCGGCTTGAAGTGAAAATAGCTCTTGAGCGCAGCCTCGCCTTCCCTGGCGACAACTTCGCGACGCATGTCGCGAAGATCATCCTGATCAGGAACGCTGGCGGCGTTCTCGTCCCCGGCGAAGCGGACAAACCCCCCGATTGGCAGCCAACCCAATCGCCACTCGACACCGGACTTGTCGACCCAGTGAGCAAACGCCTTGCCAAACCCGATGGAGAATTGGTCGATCTTGGTGCCAAGCGCCTTGGCCGCCAGGAAATGTCCAAATTCATGGACGGTGACGACGACGCCCACGACCAGCAGGAAGGGCACCGTGTAGAACGCAATGTAGGCCAGCAAACCGGACATCCGTTTTCTACTCCGCCAGCGTGATCATGCGTGCGCCGGCACCATAAGGCCGCTTACGACGTCGTCGGCTACGCGGCGCGCAGTCGCATCCGTGATCCGAGCCGAATCAACCGGATCGTTCGCGGGCGACTGAAGTTGGTTCTGACGATCCATTCGGATGAGTGTTTCCTCGACAGTTGAGGCGATATCAAGGAAGCCGATACGTCCGCTGAGAAAAGCCGCCACGGCGACTTCATCTGCAGCATTCATCGCGCAAGGCGCCGCGCCGGCCGATGTAAGCGCCGATTTCGCGATCCTAAGCGCTGGAAAGCGCTCTGGGTCAGGGTCTTCAAAACTCAGCGGCCCCATTCGGGCGAGGTCGAGCCGCTTGGCGGGCCAGGGCAATCGATCTGGCCAGGCATAGGCGCACGCGATCGGCGGACGCATGTCGGGGGGACCCAATTGCGCCAAGGTGGAGCCGTCAGTGTACTCCACCAAGCTGTGGATGATTTGTTGAGGATGGATCAAAACCTCAATCCGTTCTGGCGGCATGGAGAACAGATATGAGGCTTCAATCACCTCAAGGCCTTTGTTCATCATCGTCGCCGAATCGACTGAGATTTTCGCCCCCATGCTGAAATTGGGGTGGGCGACAGCCTGGGCGGGCGTCGCACGGGCCATCGTCTCATAGTCAACCCCGCGAAACGGCCCGCCGGAGGATGTGAGGATTAATCGCAGGACCTGAGCTGCGTTCTGTGTTTCGAGCACTTGGAAGATCGCCGAGTGTTCTGAATCGACCGGGATCACCATGCCGCCGGCCAGGCGCGCAGCGCTCAGAAGTTCGGGTCCCGCGCAAACCAGGCTCTCCTTGTTTGCGAGCGCGACGATTGCGCCTCTCTTGGCCGCGGCCAGGGTCGGGGCCAAACCGGCGAAGCCGACAATGGCCGACATCACCCATTGAGCATCCTCGCTGGCGGCGTCCATGGTCGCTTGCGCGCCGGCCGCGACTTCTATGCCCTCGCCCGCTAGGCGCTCCCTTAAGCGCGGCAAGCCGCTTTCATCGCCGATGACCGCGATCCTTGGTCGCCAACGGAGCGCCTGCTCGGCCAGTTTCTCGACATTTCGCCCCGCGGCGAGCGCGATAACCTCAATGTCGACTTGGGCTTGGGCCAAGACATCGAGCGTCGAGACGCCAACTGACCCGGTCGAGCCCAGGATGCTGATCTTGCGCGGCTGCCTCAATGTCCCCATCCAATCTCATTGGCTAATCGGGCCAGCGCCATCACGACGACCGCGAACATCAATCCATCTACCCGATCGAGCAGGCCGCCGTGACCGGGAATGATATCGCCCGAGTCCTTAACGCCAAAACGGCGCTTAAGAGCCGATTCCCACAGATCACCCGCCATCGTCGCCAATCCAACTGCCAGACCGATGAAGGCTGCTGCCCAAAGGCTGAGCTGAAAATAAGGCAATGAGGCCATGGCGGTGCCCGCAGCTCCGGCCGTTAGCAGCCCCCCGACGAAGCCCGACCATGTCTTATTCGGCGAGAACCTCGGCCAAAGCTTCGGGCCTTTGAAGATACTGCCCACTGCGAAGGCTCCGATATCAGCACCCCAAGTGCAGGCAAAAAGCATCAAGGTCCACCATACCCCTTGGTTCGTCGCTCTAAGCCAGACCAGGCAAAGGGCGGCGGGACCCACGTAGAAAACGCCATAGGCTGCGTCTGCTGGTCGCTCCGCCACACCGCGGGCCACCAGCGCTGCAGCCAAAGCGCCTGCCGCCATGACCAACCAAGCCAGGATGTAGTGGCTCAATTTGTGGGTTTCATAGCCGATAAAGACCGCAGCCAAAACCGCCGCCGTCACCGCGGCCGAGACCCTAGCCGGCGCGCCTGGGGCGCTCATGGAGCCCCATTCGATGGCGAGAAGAGCGACGCCCACGGAAATCAGCAATAGATAGGGCAGCGCTTCTTGGCGGCCCTGCAGAGCTGGAACCCAATGTTGATGTTGGCCAAGCGTGGCGTAAAGCGCCGTGGGGACCAGAACAAAACCCGAGGCGATCCTCAGGCCCAGGTTCGACCAATCAAAGCGCCTAACCTGCGGCAAGGACATCATCAGCAATGACGGCCCCATACCGACGATCACGCGTGTGATACTCGGCGATGGCGGCCTTCAGATGCTCGGCCGAATAGTCGGGCCACAAGACATCTTGGAATACAAACTCAGCGTAAGCAGCCTCCCAAAGCACGAAGTTCGAAAGCCGCTGCTCTCCCGATGGCCGAACGATCAAATCTGGAGGCGGCAATTCTGAGGTCGACAGATATTCGGCGAATTTCGTCTCGTTCATCTCATCCGCTTTTGCGCGGCCGGAGATAACATCTCGAGCGAACCGCAACGCTGCGTCGGCGATATCGGCCTGCCCGCCATAATTGAACGCAATGGTCAGAAACAAGCACTCGTTGTGCGCTGTGCGAACTTCAGCTTCACGGCAGATTTTTATGAGGTCTCGAGACAATCCCTCTTGGCGGCCAATGACCCGCACACGCACGCCCTCGCGCTCAAGGCGTGGCAGGTCGGTGCGGAAATAGCGCTGAGGAAGCGCCATCAGTTCAGCCACTTCTGCAACCGGCCGGCTCCAGTTTTCGGTCGAAAAGCCAAAGATGGTCAGCCAGCGAATATTGAGATCTGGAGCGGCCTGTACGATCCGCTTGAGCGCCTCCACTCCGGCTTGATGCCCCACCGTTCTTGGCAGCCCTCGCCGCTTCGCCCAGCGGCCATTGCCGTCCATGACGATCGCCACGTGCAGCTGCGTCTTTTCGTTCGCGCCTTCCGGCGCGCCCGCAGACGGAGGTTTCTGTTGTGCGGCCATGGAAGTGAGGCGGATCCTTGCGTCGGACGGCGGCGCGTTTGGTTAAACGTGCATGATCTCTTGTTCTTTAGTTTTCAAGGCTTCGTCCACCCGCTTGATCGCCTCATCCGTTAGCTTTTGGACCTCAGCCTCCATGCGCTTTTCCTCATCTTGGCTGATGACATGGGCCTTCTCAGCAGTTCGTAAATCCTCATTGGCGTCGCGCCGAATGTTTCGCACAGCGATCCGCTGCTGTTCGGCGTATTTGCCGGCGACCTTCACCAACTCCTTGCGACGCTCTTCGGTGAGCGGAGGAATCGGAATGCGCAGGTTTTGACCGTCAGTGACCGGATTGAGCCCCAAGCCCGCCGAGCGGATCGCCTTTTCGACCGAGATGACCAGCGCCTTATCCCAGACGCTGACGCTGATCATTCGCGGTTCGGGCACGGAGATTGCGCCCACTTGATTGATCGGCATCGTCGAGCCGTAGGCTTCCACATTGATCTGATCGAGCAGGCTGGCCGAAGCCCGGCCGGTCCTTAGACTGGCGAATTCTTCCTTGAGAGCGCCAACCGCCTTATCCATGCGGTCCCGGTATTTGGACAGCACCGGCTTTTCCACAGTCGCCATGATTATCGCTCCCTTCTTCCCTGGCTCGCGGCGTCGTCAGGCGATCGTTGTGAAAACACCGTCGCCCTTCAGCACCTTGAGGAGATTACCCCGTTCGCGGATCGAAAAGACCACGATCGGGATATGGTTGTCGCGCATCAGACTGACAGCAGACGTGTCCATGACGCGCAGGTCTTTGGACAGAACCTCTTTGTAGCTGAGAGAGTCATATCGCTTCGCCTCGGCGTCCTTCTTCGGGTCAGCCGTATAGACGCCGTCGACGCTTGTGCCCTTCAGGAGCGCATCACACCCCATCTCTGCGGCCCGCAAGGCGGCGGGGGTGTCTGTTGTAAAAAACGGCGCGCCGAGACCGGCGGCGAATATGACGACGCGGCCCTTTTCTAAGTGGCGAAGTGCGCGGCGACGGATGTAGGGCTCGCAAACCGCCTCCATGGGAATGGCGGACTGCACGCGCGTGTAGACGCCGATTTTTTCGAGCGACGCTTGCAGCGCCAGCGCGTTCATCACGGTCGCCAGCATTCCCATATAGTCGGCGCTCGCGCGCTCCATTCCGCTTTCAGCGAGCGCGGCGCCGCGGAAGATATTTCCCCCGCCTACGACCAAGCAAACCTGGACACCGGCTTGGACGACCTGGGCGATGTCTTCGCAGACAGCCTGAAGGGTCTTGGGATCTATGCCAAAACCCTCGCCGCCCACACCCGCCTCGCCCGAAAGCTTCAGGAGAATGCGTTTATAGCGCGGCTGGGCGTCGGGCATCGGGCGCGTCTCTCGTCTATGGCGCAACATACACTGAGGGCGCGGCGCGCGTCGAACGCACCGCGCCCCCAAACAGAGTCGGACGTGAGCTTAGCTCTGGCCGGAGAGTGAGGCCACCTCAGCGGCGAAATCGTCAGTTTTCTTTTCGACGCCTTCGCCCAAGGCGAACCGCACGAAGCTCTTTACCGAAACCGGCGCGCCCACCTGCTTGGCCGTGTCGGCGATCAGTTGCTCGATCGTCTGGTCCGGGTTCATGACGAAGGGCTGCTTGAGAAGCACAACCTCTTCCTGCCATTTGCGGATCCGGCCCTCGATCATCTTTTCGACGACGGCGAGGGGCTTGCCAGATTCCACAGCCTGGTCGGTCAGGAACTTTTTTTCCTTCTCCACGGCCGCTGGGTCGAGGTCCTCGGTGCTGAGCGCGAGCGGCGGCATCGGAGTGCCTGCAACGTGCAGGGCAATCTTGCGACCGACCTCTTTCAACACGGCCTGGTCACCGGCTCCTTCCAAGGCCACGATAACGCCAAGGCGCCCCACTCCCTCGCCTTGGGCGTTGTGCAGATAGAGCGAAACAGCGCCCTGCTCCACGCTCAAGCGCGCGCTGCGGCGCAGCTGCATGTTTTCCCCAATGGTGGCGATCATGTTCGTCACCATTTCAGAGACGACTTCACCTTTGGCGGTCTTCGCAGCTGAAATGGCTTCAACCCCTTCGACAGTAAGGGCGACATCAGCGATATCGCGCGCAGCCGACTGGAACGTGTCGTTCTTGGACACGAAGTCAGTCTCGGCGTTCAACTCGATCAGCACACCGGCCTTACCGTCGGTGCTGAGCTTACCGGCCACGAGACCTTCGGCTGCGGCCCGACCAGATTTCTTGGCGGCTTTCGACAAGCCTTTGGCCCGCAGCCAATCCATTGAGGCTGCGATGTCGCCATTGTTCTCCTGCAACGCCTTCTTGCAGTCCATCATGCCAACGCCAGACTTTTCGCGCAGGTCCTTGACCAGCGCAGCGGTGATCTCCGCCATGGTCAGCTCCTTCAAAGCTTTAGAGGTCAGGCGGAGACCTCAGGGACTCCGCCTCTATAGGGATAATCAGCCAATGAGACGTTTTGTGTCTCAGCTGGCCTGTTCTTCGCTTGGGGCCTCGGCGACGACGGCCTCAGGCTCAGCAGCGGGCGTTTCTTCAACGGCCGGAGCTTCAACCTTGGCTTCAACCTTGGCTTCAACCTCGGCTTCAGCCGCGACCGGCGTTTCTTCGGCGGCCGGTTTGGCTTTCTTCGCCTTTGGTTCTGCGGCTGGCTCGGCATGGCGGGCCAAGGCTGGCTCGATCGGCGCTTCAGAAGCGCCCAAATCCACGCCGGCAGCCGACTGACCTGCAGCCAAGCCGTCCAGGATCGAGTCCGCCATCAGATCGCAATAGAGCTGAATTGCACGCGCCGCATCGTCATTTCCCGGAATTGGGAATGTGATCCCATCAGGGTTGCAGTTCGTATCCAAGATCGCGATGACCGGGATGTTGAGTTTGCGAGCTTCCTGGATCGCGATGGCTTCCTTGTTGGTGTCGATCACGAACATCAGGTCCGGAATACCGCCCATGTCCTTGATGCCGCCCAAAGAAAGCTCAAGCTTGTCATGTTCACGACGCAGCTGGAGCAGTTCCTTCTTCGTGCGACCGCTCTCCGACTCCAAGACCCCCTCAAGCTCACGCAAGCGCGCGATCGAACCTGAAACGGTGCGCCAATTGGTCAGCGTGCCACCCAGCCAGCGGTGATTCACATAATATTGCGCGCAGCGACGCGCCGCTGTCGCAATCGGCTCCGAGGCTTGGCGCTTGGTGCCGACAAAAAGCACCCGACCGCCGCCCGCAGCGACTTCGCGCACCTTGACCAAAGCTTGGTGGAGAAGCGGGATCGACTGCGAAAGATCGATGATATGAATGTTTGAGCGGCTACCGAAGATGTAGCGCTCCATCTTCGGGTTCCAGCGGTGGGTCTGGTGGCCGAAGTGCGCGCCCGCTTCGAGGAGCTGACGCATAGAAAAATCGGGCAGTGCCATGGGTCTTGTCGTCCTTTATCCGGTTAGACCTCCGCAGACACCCTCCCGAAGGAGGACCGGAATGGAAGCGGGCGGGATGTCTCCCCGCCACGTCGCCAAACGCCTGCGTGTGGATTGAAGAGCCGCACATAGGGGCTTGAAGAAAAAAAATCAACTCATCGCGCTCTTAGCTCTTAGCAATTACCCGGTCCTGGCGGCGACAACAGCCACCATGGCGCGCCCGATACGCCAGGGCCCAAGCGCAATGTCGGCGCCTCGACCACCTGGGTGTTCGCCGAGACCCGCACCCGCTATGTGTAGCGGCGCGCAATGATGATCGCCCCAACGCGCAATCATCGCCCAATTCCGCCGAAACCCAAGCGCTCCAGCGCCTGATCGGCGCGGCGCATTCCAAACCATCAGAGACGCCGCAGGCGGCGCGACGCGCAATAACCTAGAAGGAGGTCTAGGTTATTTCTATCCCGCGACGCGCCAACCGTCCTGACAATCAGAAACTTCCGCGTGGCGCTATGCCAACGCTCATCCGCCGCCGCATGTCCACGCGATCAGGGCGAAATTTGAATTGAATTGTCCCGATGGCCCCGTGCGCCTTGTTGACCAGACAGGATTTCGCCGGACCGAGATCGTGGAGATCGGCGCCGCGATCGCGGCGGAGCTTGAAGCAATCTGCGCTGAATGGAGAAGGATTCATGGCTGAGTTTGAAGTTCCTACGGAGGAGCATTTCGAGGCGGTCACGCGACGCACCGCCGAACGCATGAAGCGCCAACTGCGCGCGGTGTCCGCCCGATATGATCGGCGTGGCGGACGCGTGATGATCGCCTTGAACAACGGGGCTGTGGTCGGTTTCCCATTGGCGAGCCTTCCGGGCCTGGAACGCGCCACGCCGGACGAACTGCGCCACATCGTGGTGGAGGGCGAGGGTTACGGCCTGCATGTCGCCTGCCTGGATGCGGACATTTCTGTGCCGCAACTGCTGGCTGACCAGCTCGGCTCGACCGTGATGAAGCGTGCGGTTGTTCGAGCCGACGCCTCAAGGGCCAATGGTCGGCTCGGCGGTCGGCCGCGTAAATCCCAGGCAGCTTAGCCCGGCCGGCGATGACCGCCCAATCGCCCAGATTTGATGCATAGTGATCAACAGCATTTTGGATGTCCCGCTGGACGCGTTCACGCGGAACAATTGGCTTTGGCTTCATCCTCCGTCGCGCAGGCGCACGCGCCTGGGTCAGCAACCCGGCAGCCGTTAGAGATCTTCGACGAAAACCACGCCCGGGGCAGTCTTCAGGGCGCCGCGCACGGCGCCATCGAGGGTGAACCGCCCGGGAAGTTTCAGTTCGACCTCTTTGCCGGCTCCTACGCCCGCCACCAGCACTATTTCTCCGCCCCGCGGATTGCCCACGCTCTCAAGTCGTTTCTTGAGCGCCTCGATCTCAACGCTTCTGGGGGCTAGATGAACGCGCAATCCCGCAACAACATTTTCCACGGCCTTGGACACAGGTTCTGCGCTGTCGCCGAAGAACCGCACCTCTCCGTCCTTCGCCTTGGCCCGCACGGTGATTGCAACGGCCGCACCCGGCTCAAGCAGGTCACGACAGCGCCGCCAGCTCTCGGGCGGAAACAACACTTCGTATTCTCCGGTCGGGTCAGACAGCGTGACGAACGCGAACTTTTCACCCGAACTCTGCGCCGCACGCTCCTGACGCCGACGCACGACCCCGGCCATTCGAAGCGCCTCGGCGCCGGCTTCAGCCTTAGCGATCGCATCGGTGAGGAGATCGGTCCGACGCTTACGCAACGCATCGACCATGTCGTCCAACGGGTGACCCGATAGGTAGAAGCCAACCGCAGCAAGCTCTTCGTCCAACCGTTCGACCGGCGTCCACGGATCGCATTTGGCTATTCGAGGACGGGCCGCATCGGCTTGATCTCCCCCAAACAAACTGACCTGCAATGATGCGCGCTCCGCCGCCACGCTCTGGGCGTAACCCACCAGCACTTCTGCGGAACGAAAAAGTTGAGCGCGATTGGGGTTGAGGGAATCGAACGCGCCTGCCCGAGCCAGCGTCTCAAACGTACGCCTGTTCACCTGCCTGGGATCTACGCGTTCAACGAAATCAAGAATATCCCTATAGGGCCCGTGTTCGCGACGTTCGGCGACCACATGCTCCATGGCTTGCAAGCCGACATTTCGAATGGCGCCTAGGGCATAGAGAACTTCACCGTCCTCAACTTCGAAGTCGGCCCCAGACGCATTCACATCCGGGCGACGGATCTTCACGCCGCAGCGTTTGGCGTCCTGATAGAAGACCGAGAGTTTATCGGTGTTGGCGAGGTCGAGGCTCATCGAGCCTGCGAAGAATTCGACCGGGGCGTTGGCCTTCAGCCAGGCCGTTTGGTAGGCGATCAGCGCATAGGGCGCAGCATGCGATTTGTTAAAGCCATACCCTGAGAACTTCTCCATCAGTCCAAACAATTGATCGGCCAGGTCCGAACTCACCCCCCGCTGGGCGGCCCCTGACATGAAGCGTTCCCGCTGCTTGTCCATCTCCTCCTTCTTTTTCTTCCCCATGGCGCGGCGGAGCAGATCGGCCTCACCAAAGCTATAGCCAGCCAGGATCTGGGCGATTTGCATCACCTGTTCCTGATAGACGATCACACCATAAGTCGCGGTCAGGACGGGCTCGAGAAGCGGGTGCAGCACATCCAGCGGCCGCCGTCCCATCTTGCAATCCACGTAGGCTGGAATGCTGTCCATCGGACCGGGGCGATAGAGAGAGATCAGCGCGGTGACTTCTTCCAGAGACTGCGGGCGCAGCTGGCGAAGCGTGTCCCGCATCCCCTGCCCTTCCATCTGGAACACACCGACCGTCGCACCTGAAGCCATCACCTCGTAGGCAGGCGCGTCGTCCAGCCGCAGGGTCTCAAGCTCAAACCCAGCACCCCGCCGTTCAAGGTGTTTCATCGCGCGATCAACGACTGTGAGGGTCTTTAGTCCCAGGAAGTCGAACTTAACCAGGCCCGCACTCTCAACCCATTTCATGTTGAACTGCGTGGCGGGGATCTCTGAGCGTGGATCACGGTAGAGCGGAGCTAGCTGCGTCAACGGTCGGTCGGAGATCACAATGCCTGCCGCGTGCGTCGAGGCGTTGCGATAGAGGCCCTCAAGCTGAAGGGCGATATCAAGCAAGGTGGCGACGCCCTCATCGTCATCGCGCGCCTGGCGAAGGCGTGGTTCAATCTCAATGGCTTTCGCAAGCGTGACCGGGTTGGCCGGGTTGGCTGGCACCATCTTGGCGAGACGGTCCACCTGACCGAGCGGCAGTTGGAGAACTCGGCCGACGTCACGCAGAACCGCGCGTGCCTGCAACGTTCCAAACGTGATGATTTGGGCGACGCGATCTCGCCCGTAGCGTTGTTGGACGTAGGCGATCACCTCGTCACGACGCTCTTGGCAAAAATCGATATCGAAATCGGGCATCGAGACCCGTTCGGGGTTCAGAAACCGCTCAAAGATCAGTCCGTATTTGAGAGGATCCAGGCCGGTGATCATGAGCGACCAGGCGACAAGCGAGCCGGCGCCTGAGCCTCGCCCCGGTCCCACCGGCACCCCATGGGCCACGGCCCATTTCATAAAGTCCGATACGATCAGGAAATAGCCGGCGAAGCCCATCGAGGTGATGACCCCGATCTCCTTTTCAAGTCGTTCTTCGTAGATCTCTATCGGATGAGAGGGCGCGTTGATCTTCAGACGGGATCTCAGTCCCTCACGGGCCTGGTGCGCCAATTCATCGTTCTCGGAGCGTCCCCCTTCCGTGGGGAAGCGCGGCAGGATCGGATCGCGCTTGGGAACCATGAATGCGCAGCGACGCGCGACCTCAATTGTGTTGTCGCAGGCTTCGGGAAGGTCGGAGAAAAGCGCGCGCATATCGGCTGGCGACTTGAGCCAATGTTCCGCCGAAACCCGCCTGCGCTCGTCCTGCCCAACGAATGCGCCATCAGCGATACAGAGCAATGCGTCGTGGGCGAGATGCATGGCGGACGATTTGAAATAGACGTCGTTGGTCGCCACTAGGGGGACGTCATGCTCGTAGGCGAAGCTGACCAGTCCAGATTCCGCTGCGGCCTCGCTCGGCAGTCCGTGGCGTTGCAGCTCAACGTAAAAACGGTCGCCGAACGCCCGATGCATTTCGCAGAGGACCGCCTGGCCATCCTTCGTCCTGCCCGTAGCGAACAGCGAATCCGCTGGACCATCCGGGCCCCCTGAGAGGAGGATCAGCCCATCTGAGTGTTCGCAGACCTTCGTCCACGCGACGTTGGGCTCTTCAGCCGGATCGACATTAAGGAAGGTGGCCGAGGAAAGCTCGCTCAAATTGGCGTAGCCCCGCTCGTTCTGAGCCAACAAAACTATCGTGGGGGTCTTAGCCCAGCGCTCGGCGGGGGCCTCACCAATTCCGGTCACCGGAAGTGCGCAGCCAATGATCGGCTGGACCCCGGCATCCTTGGTGGTGACCGAGAACTCCAGAGCCCCAAAGAGGTTGGCCCGATCCGTAAGGGCCACCGCCGGCATTGAGGCCTCGGCGGCGAGGAGGCCAATCTTCTCGGCCTTGATGGCGCCTTCCAGCAGCGAATAGGCCGAACGTACTCGCAAGTGAACGAAGCCCAATCCCTGCTCCACACTCACGCTTGCCGCCTCCCCCATTCGCATAGCGATCAGCCCATATGAGCCGCCACAGAGCAGATCATCCAGACAAAGCTCGCCACTGACGCAAAGGCCAGTGATTCTCGCGCTACACGAACCATGGGTGCATTCCTCCTGTGGGCGCAGCTGTGGATAGCCGCGCCTGTTCCACTTTCGTTCTTATTCCCCTTTTGTTCCCATCGTCAATGCCCGTCCGCAAGGAGATTTTATTGATCGCGGCGACTGACTGATCTGCATCGACGCATAAGGCGTGTCGGCCGTTAGCCGCCGACCCGCTCGTTTGGTGAAACGGTTCGACGTCGCACACACACGAGGACTGCCTTCGCCGCCACGCTCTGCACACCGAAACATTTGACTGAGCGCCCACGCAGGAGGGGCCCATGTCACAAGCCGTCAGAAGTAGAGATCGAACGCGATGATCCGTCGAGACCGCAACTCGATATCAGGGACATAGGCGGCAAATCGCCGCCGTTCGCAAAGCGCCCTGAAAAAAGCCTGAGCGCGGATCGAGAAAGACGACATATCGCGCGCGCCGAGGCAGGGACTCATTTTCATCACACGATCACCGTGCGATAATTTACGGGTGTGGGACGCGATTGAAGGTTTCTTAGATGCGTTGGGTTGTTTTGGGATTTTGTATCGCTGCTTCTGTGTGCGGCGTCGCGACTGCGCAACCGGCTGCCAAGCCAGCGCGCCCTCCAAAGGCCGACCAAGCTGTAAATGCTGAATTGATCCGCCTGCACGACGACCTGCGACTGAGCGAGGTTCAAGAGCAGGCTTGGCGCGATTATACGACGGCCATCGCGCCCAACCCTGAGTCGGTCGCCCGGCATCGGGCCACGACAGACCTTTTGCCGCTGGTGCCGACGCCCCGTCGCATAGCTCTGATCGAGGCGACGATGAGCGAGGACCGTCAAGATTTTCGACGGCAAGCCGCGGCCGTGAACGCCTTCTACGCCAAGCTTACGCAAGAGCAGCAGAAGACGTTTGACCGCGATACCGTGCCGTCAGATTTAGACGAACGTCCCTAGCCCGTCAGCCCAGGTTAGCAGGGCACCCAATTATAGGCCTGCTTGGCGCTGTCCCAAGACCACGAACCACAGGCTGCCGGCGCCTGAGACGTCGAAGGAGCCTTTGGCGCTGCGTAGCCCTGCGCGGGCGGCGGCGGATAGTCGTACGGCGGCGGCGGACCATAGCCGTAGGGGCCATAGCCGTAGGGGCCGTAGTAGTAGCCGAAATAGGGGCCGCCAAACCAAGGATCGTAAAAATCCAGTCCTAAGGCCAAGCCCAGGCCGAAGGCCGGGAAGAACCCGAAGCCGCGTCCGCGGAATCCGCCACGGAACCCTCCATGGAAACGGCCGCCAAATCCTGATCCACCTGAAAAGCCGCGGCCACTGAAGCCGCCGCCCCCATGGCCGCCGAATCCGCCATGGTGTTGCGCCGCCGCCGGCATGGCGGCTGTGAGGAGCGAGGCGCACCCAAGCGCCGCAATAATCGTTTTCAACAAGACCTCCATGGAGGCCGAGGCCCCAGGGCCAACGGTTTAAACGTCCCATGCTCAAGATAAGCCCTGAGGCCGTTTCGTAAAAGCCCCATCTAACAAGGAGCTGAACTCTCAGTTTAATTTACATTGTCAAGCTTTCTACTGGGCCTCGAGATGCCCGTCCTTGAGCGCAAAAACCCGGTCCATGTGCTTTGCGAGCTCCAGATTATGCGTCGCTACGACTGCAGCGACGCCTGTGCGCCGGGCAAGTTCATAGAGATTCGCGAACACCGCCGAGGAGGTGTGCGGATCAAGGTTGCCTGTGGGTTCATCGGCCAGGAGCAGACGCGGTGAGTTGGCGAGCGCGCGGGCGACCGCGACACGCTGTTGCTCGCCGCCGGAAAGCTGAGCCGGTTGATGGTGGGTTCTGGCGGCGAGACCGAGCTCGCCTAAGAGATCACCGGCCCGCACTTTTGCAGCCGCCCGCGAATGACCCGCGATCATCAACGGAAGCGCCACATTGTCTAAAGCGGAGAACTCCGGGAGCAGATGATGAAATTGATAGACGAAGCCGATTGTCGCCAGGCGAACGCGGGTGCGATCCTGGTCGGGGAGGTCTGAGCAATCGCGCCCAAGAATTGTTATTCGCCCTGCGTTCGGATGCTCCAGCAAGCCTGCCGCATGCAGCAAGGATGATTTGCCTGATCCTGAAGGCCCGATCAGGCCGACGATCTCGCCTGGGAATACATCAAGATCGGTCCCACGAAGCACGGTGAGTTCGCCCGCTCCCGTCACGTAGGAGCGATGCAAGCCTCTGATCGAAAGTACCGCCTCACTCATAACGAAGGGCTTCAACCGGATCGAGGCGCGAGGCCCGCCACGCCGGGGGAAGGGTCCAGATCATTGACATTGCAAGGGAAAACCCGGTGATAAGCACGACTTCGAGCCAGTCCACCTTGGCGGGCAGGCGGGAGAGAAAATAGACGTCTGAAGCAAACACCTGTTGGCCGGTCGCCCATTCCACGAAGGATTGAAGTGGATCGATATAGACTGACACCAACACCCCCAGGGCCAGGCCCGCCAGGGTTCCCGCAGCGCCAATCGCTGCGCCGGCCATAAAGAAGATGCGGAGTATCGCGCCCTGCCCCGCCCCGATCGTGCGCAAGATCGCGATGTCTCGGCCTTTGTTCTTCACCAGCATCACCAGGCCGGAGATGATGTTCATGGCGGCGATCACCACCAGCATCATCAAGATCAGTCGCATGACGTTGCGCTCGACCTTCAGCGCGCCCCAATAGGAGCTGTCGCGTTGGGTCCAATCGGCGACGAGAGCTGTGGGGCCTGCAGCACGCGCGATGGGCGCCTTCAGAAGATCAGCCTTGTCGGGGTCGGTGACCCGCACCTCGATCGCATCGACGGTGTTCTCGCGACCGAAGAAGAGCTGAGCCCGCTCAAGCGGCATGAAGATATAGGCTTGATCATATTGGCTCATGCCGGCGCTAAAGGTTCCGCCGACCACGAAAGTCTTTTGCGTCGGCGTGCCGCCGAAGGCGGTTGCCCCGCCCGAAGGTGAAATCAACGTGATGTCGTCGCCGGGCTTGACCCCCAGTTGTTCGGCCAATCGGTCTCCAACCATCACGACGTCGCCGCCAAAGGCGCCTTCCCCAAAGCCCTTTAGACTACCCTTGGTGATGTTGTTGGCCACAATGCGCGTGGCTCTAAGATCAGGCGTTGAAAGCCCGCGAACAATGGCGCCGGTGATCTGATTTGGCCCCATCGCGATAGCCTGCGCTTCGACCACGGGTATCGCCTGCGTAACGCCTGGAACCTTGAGAATGCGCTGCACAGCCGGATCGCGCGCACCGTCATCGAGCACGCCTCCGGTGACAAAGACGTGTCCATTAAACCCGAGGATCTTGTTCAGAAGCTCCGCCCGAAACCCGTTCATCACCGACATGACGATAATCAAGATCGCCACGGCCAAGGTCACCCCGGCGAACGAGATGACGGTAATCAGGCCAACGCCGCCCTCGCTGCGCTTCGCACGCAGATAACGACTGGCCAGCATGCGTTCCCACTGACCAAACGGCGCCGCCCGGCCAGCGCCAGCGCCTGCGGCCCGGGCCTGGCTCACGCGGCGATCACCTTGAGCGCTTCGTCCAATGACAACGACTGACGCTCCCCCGTCGCGCGGCGTTTAATCTCCACCGTGCCTTCCGCCACGCCCTTGGGGCCCACGATCAGCTGCCAAGGGACGCCGACCAGATCGAGCGAGGCGAACTTGGCGCCGGGACGCTCGTCGCGATCATCCAGCAGAGGCTCCTTTCCAAGCTCGCCAAGCGCGCGGTAGGCGTGCTCGCAGACCGCATCGACATCGGCTGCGCCTGGCCTCAAGTTCACAACCACCACGCCAAACGGCGCGACGGCGTCGGGCCAGATGATGCCGGCCTCGTCGTGACTGGCTTCGATGATGCCGCCCACCAGGCGCGACACTCCCACACCATAGGACCCGCCATGGACTGCGACATCCTTGCCGTCGGGACCCGTGACCAGGGCTTTCATCGGTTTGGAGTACTTTTCACCGAAGTAGAAAATATGGCCGACTTCGATACCGCGCGCCGTCATGCGTTTGTCGGCCGGCACCTGCGCCTCGAAACGCGCCGCGTCATGCATTTCATCTGACGCAGCGTAAAGACGCGCGCGCTGCGCCACCAAGGGTTCAAGATCGCCGTCCCAATCGATGTCGGGTCCGGGCGCGCCCATCTCAACAAGGTCCCCATGGGCGAACACTTCGCTCTCGCCGGTCTCGGCCAAGATGATGAACTCATGCGAAAGATCACCGCCAATCGGCCCAGGATCGGCCTTCACCGGGATCGCCTTCAGCCCCAGCCGTGCGTAGATATTCAGGTACGCCAGGAACATGCGGTTATAGGACTTGCGCGCCGAGGCTTCGTCGAGGTCGAAACTGTAGGCGTCCTTCATCAGAAACTCGCGGCCGCGCATCACGCCGAAGCGGGGACGTCGCTCATCCCGGAATTTCCACTGAATATTATAAAGATTCTTCGGTAAGTCTTTGTATGATTTAATATAAGCGCGAAAAATCTCTGTTATGACCTCTTCCGCTGTCGGCCCATAGAGCAAGTCGCGGTCATGGCGATCTTTGATGCGCAACATCTCATCGCCATAGTCGTCGTAGCGACCGCTTTCGCGCCAAAGATCGGCAAGTTGCAGAGTAGGTAAAAGAACCTCGATGGCGCCGGCCCGGTCCATCTCTTCGCGCACGACCGCTTCGATCTTCTTCAAGACCCTCAGCCCAAGCGGCAGCCAGGCGTAAATGCCTGCGGCTTCCTGTCTGATCAGACCTGCGCGCAGCATCAACTGATGCGAGGCGATTTGGGCGTCGGCGGGCGCTTCGCGCAGCGTGGGCATGAAATAGCGCGATAAGCGCATGGCAAAACGACTTTCCAAGAGAAGCGTGAGCGGAGGGCTCTGATAGCCTTCGCCTGGCGGACTTGGCAACGCGTCAGCTATGCGGACCGGGCAGACGCGACAGATCAATCAGCTTGAAATGGATCACCAGCCAAAGGACAGCGAAGATGATCGCAGAGACCCAGGTCGTCGTAATGAACTTCCTTTTCAACTTAGGATCCACCGGCGCGCCGGGGTCAGATCCATCATTGGGCAGGCCTGCATCGGCGCGGCTGGTCACGCCCAAGGGCAGAACAGCAAAGAGCACCGTCCACCAAATCGTCAGGTAGATCGCGATTAGCGTGATCGGACCGCCCATCAGTGTGTTCCCTTCGGGGTTTCCATGAGCTCCACCAGCACCCCGCCCATATCCTTCGGGTGGACGAAGATCACAGGCACGCCATGGGCGCCAATGCGCGGCTCGCCGGTTCCCAGCACCGTTGCGCCCTTGGCGCGCATGTCATCGCGCGCCGCAATGATGTCCCCCACCTCGAAGCAAACATGGTGTTGGCCGCCCTTCGGATTCTTGTCCAAGAACGCCTTGATCGGCGAGGCGTCGCCATAAGGTTCAATGAGTTCGATCTGGCTGTTTGGCAAATTGACGAAACAAACCCAAACGCCTTGTTCGGGCATGGCGAACCTCTCGCCGATGTCCGTAACGCCCAGCATCTCACGGTACATCTTGACCGCATCTGCAATGGAGGGCGTAGCGACGCCCACGTGATTAAGTTTTCCAATCATGGGAGGGGTATAGTCTGCGCCGCCTCGAGCCTCCAGCGCCATAGCGTCGCCTACTGCACAGAGAGCGCTGAGTTGTCGTTGCCCTTACGGGCCGACTTCGCAAGGTGAGGCGCCACGTGAACGGGTTCGAAGATCGCCCCGCTCGCCAATAACGCTGCAATTGTTTCGCAGGAGACGCCAAGCTCAGCCAGCAGAGCCCTCGATTGTTCGCCCAGATCCGGCGTGGGATGATTGAAGCCGGCCGGCGTGCGCGAAAAATCAGCATAGGCGCGCACGCCCAGAACCTCCCCAAGCCTGGGATGGAGCCACCGTTCCAGCACCTGGTTCTCCCAGAGCCAATCACTCTCAAGCGCTTCGGCTGCGCGCAACGCCGGGGCCGCGGCGACGCCGGCGCGCAGCAGATCGCCCACCGCCTCGTCTCGCAAGCGGCTGGCGAGCGCGGCGGTGATGGCTTGCGCAAACTCGCCGTGTGGCATGGCGTCCAAGGCGTCCGATGGAATCTGCACATCGAGCGCTGCGCCCAGACCTTCTGCTTCGCGCTCCGTCTCGCAAACCAGCGCCAGCCACCCGTCAGCGCAGGGATAAAACCGATGAAGCGCGCGCGGACCTAAAAAGTCTCGCCCGCCAAGATCATTGGCAGGACGGTCCTTATAGGCCACCACTTCGGCAAGCTGGAACGTCAGGCTCTGCGCCATCAGGCTGGTGATGACCTCCTGCCCCTCGCCCGTCCGCTCACGCGCATTCAGCGCTGCAATAACGGACATTGAGACGACCGCGGCGGTGGCCACGTCATTGACGGGAATGGTGTGAAGAATGGGCTCATCGGCGCCGCCCTGAGCCTGCTGCATGCCGCCTTCGGCCTGCAGCAACGGATCAAACCCCGGGAGCCTCGCGCGTGGCCCTTTGTCGCCATAGGCGTTGATCGAACATGAGATGATCTGCGGATTAATGGCCTTTAGGGTCGCGTAATCGACGCCCAGGCGCTTGCGAACGCCAAATCGATAGTTGTCGACGATAACGTCGGCTTGGCGGACAAGATCATAAAAAAGCATCTGGGCGCAGGGCTGTTTGAGATCGAGCCCAAGTCCGCGCTTGCCGCGATTGTAAGCCAGGAACCCTGCGCCGTCGCTGCGAAAGGGGTCGCCCTCAAGGGGCTCGATCTTGATGACATCGGCGCCGAGGTTCGCCAGCACTCCACTGGCATGGGCGCCTGCGATCACGGTGCCAAGGTCAAGCACTCGGACACCAGCCAGCGCAGAGGCGCCGCGGCGCCCATCACCGGCAGGCGTTCTACGGGGCGGCCATTTCGGCGGTTCCGAAATCCTCCGCGCTAGAGCTCGAATGGAAGCTGGCGTTTCACTAAGCCGCGCAGGCGGAGCTGGCATGGCGACTTCGCCAAGTACGGGATGGGCCAAGACCTGGCGTAGACCCGCATCACTCAAGAGGGGACTGGCGAACCAGGCCTCACGCGAGGCGACCGGCGCGCAAGGCACGCCATGATCTTGCAGAATCTGCAGCCATTGTGCGCGCGCACGGGTCTTGAACTGGGAGGTGAGCGTATCTCGGGCGCGCGCCGGATCGCCGGCAAGATCTTCCCAACGCTCTTCAATGCCCAGAGCTTGGAACACCTTCAGATAGAAGTTGGCGAAAAGGGCTCCCAAGAAAAACCACTCCCCGTCCGAGCACTGGTAGAGGCGATAACTTGGCGAGGCGCCGAGAGGCTGACCGCGCGGCAGGGGTGGAGCCGCCAGAACGCGCACCGGTCCAGACGCCTCGGAAAGTCCGTGAAGTCCACTGACCGTCACCGCCTGACCTTGGCCACTGCGGTGACGTTCCAAGAGCGCCGCGCCGATAGCCGAGGCGCCCATGACACCTTGCGCATACCAAAGAAGCGGCAAAACCAGATGCACGGGCTGGTCCTCATAACAACCCTGTCGGAAAGCCACGCCGCTCAGCGCGGTCAGCAAGCTGTGGTGAGGCGCAATCTCGCTCCAAGCTCCGCGGACACCGTAGGGCGGCATCCAGGCATGGATGAGGCCGCGATGGGCCGTGGTTAGGGTGGCGGCGTCCAACCCCAGGCCTTTGAGCCTTCCAGGCGGGTCGCTGAAGAGCGCCACATCTGCGCGCGCCACCAGGCTGCGGGCTGTTTCGAGATCACGGGCGTTCTTGAAGTCCAGCGCCAGGACTTGCTTGTTGCGGTTCCACACATGATAGCCGGGGTGGTCTTTCAGCCGGTCTCCATGTGGTGGCTCCACCTTGATGACTTCCGCCTCGAAGTCACCCAGCAGCATGGACGCCATGGGCCCGGAAATTCCCTGGCTGAAATCGACAATGCGGACACCGCGATAGGCAGACACCTCTAGCGTTCTCCTCTACCGCAGCGGCGCGGCTCATGGGTCCCACCTTCCATGAAAGCCGCCCCCGCGCGCTACCACAAGGCCCTGAACCAACTCCGGTGGAGGCTTAGGTGGCGAAGGTTTGATTTTTCAAGACAGTCCGAGGACGATCATATGGCTTATGGAAACCGCGAGACTTGGACCTCTGGGGGACGTCACGACTAATTTATAGTCGCAGCACGGTCGTCTCCACGACCGGGCGTCGTCCCCATATCCGTTGACTGGCCTTCTTCACCGCGCGCGACAATGCGCCCTCGACGATCTCGTCGATATCGCGATCCTCGCCACGCAGTCGGCTGAGAGCCTGCTCAGCCTCATTGGCCAGGTCATCGAGGATTTCGTCGAGCGGGTAGTCGTCCTCGGCAGGCAAGCCCAACGCCCTTACCTGAGGTCCTGAGACGATCCTGTTCTTGCCGTCGAGGACGACGGACACCGCAACAACCCCATTGGAGGCTGCGTGACGGCGCTCACGAAGCGCGTCGCCATTTTCCACTGTGACCATGCCGCCATCGACATAGAGACGGCCTGCGGGAACCTCATCGACAATCGCCGCGCGGCCTGGCGCCAACCGGACCATGTCGCCATTGCGCGGTGTGATCTGCTGAGGAACCTGAAGGTCACGCGCGAAGGCCGCATGTTCCAGCAGGTGACGCCGCTCCCCGTGGGTCGGCACGGCGATCTCCGGTCGCGCCCAGCGATACATCTCCGCCAATTCATCGCGGCAGGGGTGGCCAGATACGTGGATGCCGGGATGGTCGCGCTCGGTGTAGAGGCGCACGCCCCGGTCGGCGAGTTTGTCCTGCAGATTGCGGATCGGTATCTCGTTTCCCGGGATGACCCGGGACGAGAAGATGCACGCATCACCCGCCCCCAGGTTGACGTGGGGATGGGTGCCGTCAGCGATCCGGGCCAAAGCCGCCCTGCCCTCGCCCTGGCTCCCCGTGCAGAGGAAAAGCACCTTGTCGGCCGGAAACTTCTTGGCGTCTGCGTCGTCAAGGAACGGCTTCAGCCCTTGCATCAAGCCGACGGATTTCGCCGCTGCGGACATGCGGTGCATCGATCGGCCGGCCAGGCACACCCGGCGCCCATTGGCTTCCGCCGCACGCGCGATCGAATCCATCCGCGCCACGTTGGAGGCGAAGCAAGCAACCGCGACCTTGCCTTTCAAGCTCGCAATCAGCGGCACGAGGGTCTTTCGCACCTCGGCTTCGGAGCCAGCGTGTCCATCAACGAAGACGTTGGTTGAATCGCAGACCATCGCCAGCACGCCCTCATCGCCGAGCTTGCGGATGGCGTCTTGATCGGTGACGTCTCCCAGCAGCGGATCTGGATCGATCTTCCAGTCGCCGGTATGCAAAATCGTGCCCAAGGCCGTTCGAATGGCCAATCCGTTCGGCTCCGGGATTGAATGGGTCAGGGTGATCAGCTCCAGGTCAAATGGACCCAGCGAGATCTTGCCGCCCAAAGCGACTTCGGTGATTTCCGCCTCATCCAGCAGGTTCGCCTCACGCAGCTTCTCACGCAGGATGAAGGCGGTGAAAGGGGTTGCGTAGATCGGCGCCTTGAACCTTGGCCAAAGCCAGGCGACGGCGCCGATGTGGTCCTCGTGGGCGTGGGTCAAGACGATCCCCAAGAGCCGATCGGCGTTTTCTTCCAGGAAGCTCGGATCGGGCAGGATCACCTCGACGCCAGGCGTCGTCTGATCACCAAACGTGATGCCTAGGTCGACGACGATCCAGTGGCGGTCATGAGGCGGCCCAAAGCCATACAGATTGAAGTTCATGCCGATTTCGTTGGACCCGCCAAGCGGCAGGAAGACCAGTTCGTCGTTCTCGGCTTTGGGCATCAGCTCTTGTTGGTGTTGCGGCGCCAGATCTCGAGCAGGCCCCTGATTGTAAGATCGGCGTCAAACCTATCGATCGCCAGCGTTGTCCCGTGAAACAGCGACGCCACCCCACCGGTCCCGATCACGGTCATCGGTCGGCCCCATTCGGCCTTGATACGCGTGACCAAGCCTTCAATAAGCCCGATATAGCCCCAAAACACCCCCGACTGCATCGCAACGACCGTGTCCTTGCCAACGACATGCTGCGGCTTTTGGATCGCGACACGCGGCAATCGCGCCGCGGCCTGGTGGAGCGCTTCCATGGAAAGGTTGATGCCAGGCGCAATCACGCCGCCTTCAAAACTACCGTCAGCGCCAATTATATCGAATGTCGTGGCCGTTCCGCTGTCGATCACCACGAGATCGCCCGGATAGGCCACGTGCGCGCCGATGGCGTTCACCAGGCGATCGGCGCCAGCTTCCGAGGGCTTATCAAGATGCACCTCAATGCCAAGTTCGACATTCTCCCCCACGACCAGCGGCTCGACTTTCAAGTAGCGGCGCGAAAGATTTCGCAGGTTGAAGATCGACTGCGGCACGACGCTTGAGACAATGCACCCGTCGAAGACGCCGAACTGCAACCCTGCCATGGACAGAAGCTGCGACAGCCACACGGCATATTCATCGGCGGTCCGCGTCGAGTAGGTGGCCGAACGCCACTGGGCTATCCAGGTTTCGCCGTCGTGCACGGCGAAGAGGGTGTTGGTGTTGCCCTGCTCTATAGCCAGCAGCATGGATCAGGTCCCTCCGAAGAAGACGTCGCCGGCCGTTATGCGCTCAAGTGCGCCGTCGTCCAGCCGCAGTCGAAGCGCGCCGTCTGGATCCATACCCTCAGCGACGCCCACAAGGGTGCGGTTCGCCAGCCGCGCCTCACAGCGTTCTCCCAGGCCGTGAGCGCGTAGGGCCCAGCCCTTGGCGATCGGATCAAAGCCTTGCGTCGCCCACAGCGTTCGCCAAGCCTCGAAGCGACTGGCGAGCACCTCGATGGCGTCAATCGGGCGCGGTGCAGGCCCTGGCATGTGCTCGGCGAAGGATGTCGCGGGACGTTCGGTTTCGGATGGCGCATGGGCGAGATTGACGCCGATGCCGACTGCAAGCCAAAGCCGTCCGTCGGCGCGCGCACCGGATTCCACGAGGATGCCTACCGCTTTGCGACCAAAAACCAGCACGTCGTTGGGCCACTTCAGGCGCGCAGCGCCAAACCCCAGGCAGGTATCGGCCAAATCACAGGCTGCAAGGGCCGCGACGAATGAAAGCTGAGCCGCCTGAGAGGGCGTCACATCCGTCGTCATCAGGAGTGTCGCCGCCAAATTGCCGGTCTCAGTCGACCAAGCCCGGCCGCGCCGTCCACGTCCAGCCGTCTGGCGCTCGGCCATAATCCATATAGGACCGGACTGACCATGTTCGGCGCGGCGGCGGGCTTCGGCGTTGGTCGAGTCGATCTCCGCAAAAACCTCGATCGGCGGGTGATCGCTCAACGCCTAGGAAAGTCCGAATGCGTGAGCGGCGCGATCTGCAGCCGGATAGATCCAGATCAAGGCGCCCAAGACGACCGGGAACGAGAAGAGGGCAAGGCCCAACCCGATCGCACGGGCTTCAAAGGGCGGGGCGTCGGTCCGGCCCGGGGCTGCGTCAAACCACATCACCTTCAGCAGGCGAAGATAATAGACGGCCGCCACCACAGAGCCCACGAGACCTAAGACAGCCACCACCGGCAGGCCCGCTCCCACCGCGGCCTTGAACACAAAAACCTTGGCCCAGAAGCCAGAAAATGGCGGCAGGCCCAGGGCGGACAGTGAAAAAGCGGTCATCGCCAAGGCGATGCCTGGCTGTTCTTTCACCAGGCCCGCCATGTCCTCGAAACTCTCCATCGACTTGCCTTGACGCGACAGCGCCGCCAGGCAGGCGAAGAAGCCGGTGACATCGATCATATAGAGGATCATGAAGATCAGCATCGCGCGCATGCCCTCAGCGGTGCCCGCTGAAAGGCCGATGATCGCGTAGCCGACGTTGGCGATTGAGGAATAGGCCCAAAGCCGCTTGAGGTTCTTCTGCGCCAAGCCCGCAAAGGCGCCGACGCCGACCGAGATCAGGCCCAACGCGACCAGGACCTGCTGCCACTGCGCGATGGCCCCGCCAAAACCTTGCGCCAGCAGACGCGCGAAGAGCACCATTGCAGCAAGCTTTGGCGCCGCTGCGAAGAAGGCGACGACCGGGGTGGGCGCGCCTTCGTAGACGTCGGGGGTCCACATATGAAAGGGCGCCGCGGAGACCTTGAAGGCCAAGCCGCACATCAGGAAGACCAGCCCGAAGAGAACGCCTGTGTGGGCTCCGCTATGCACCGCCGCGGCGATATCGGTAAAGAGCGTCGAGCCAGCGAACCCATAGACCAGGCTTGCGCCATAGAGCAGCAAGCCCGACGAGAGCGCCCCCAGCACGAAATACTTCAGGCCGGCTTCCGAAGCCTTGGCGTTGTCGCGATGCATGGCGGCCAGCACATAGAGCGCAAGGGAGTGCAGCTCCACGCCTATATAGAGCGAGATGAGATCGCCGGCGGCCACCATCATGCCCATTCCAAGCGCGGCCAGGACGATCAGCACGGGAAATTCGAAGCTTTTAACCCCCCTGCGTTCGAGCCAGGGCTGGCCGAGCGGAATGGCGACCGCGCTGGCGACAAAGATCGCAACCTGCGCAAACGCCGAGGCGTCGTCGGCGATGACGCCGCCGGCGAAACCGCGGCCAAATGGCCCTGTCGCGGCCTGGAAGGCGCCCGCGGCGAGCACAAGGACGCCCCCCCACCCCACAAGGCGCTGCGCCTTGGGCGCAAATGCGCCAAAGACCAGCAGCACAAGCGCGCCGGCCGCCAAGATCATTTCTGGATAAGCCAGGCCAAGATCAGCTGAAAATGTCATCTCGCTCTAGCCCCCAATGGCCGCTTGATAGGCCGAGACGAGGTGGTCAACGGAGGCCTGGGTGAGGTTCATAACAAGGCCAGGCTGGACGCCGAGCACGAGGGTTGCTGCGATCAGCGGTGCAAAAATCGCCACCTCGCGCCAATCGAGGTCGGCGATGTCTGAGAGCTTGGTGTTGGTGATCGCACCAAAGACCACACGACGATAAAGCGATAGCGCATAGACCGCCGAGAAGATGACCCCGGTCGCCGCCACGATGGCCGTCCAGGTGGACACGCCATAGGTCCCGGTCATTGTGAGGATCTCGCCCACAAACCCGCTGGTTCCGGGAAGCCCGACATTGCCCATCGTAAAAAGCATGAACGTGGCGGCGTACCAGGGCATTCGGTTCACCAGCCCGCCATAGAAAGTAATTTCCCGGGTGTGCATGCGGTCATAGACCACGCCCACGCAAAGGAAGAGCGCGCCCGAGATCACCCCGTGGCTCAGCATTTGGAAGATAGCGCCCTGCTCGCCGAGCGCGTTGCCGGAGAATATTCCCATGGTCACAAAGCCCATGTGGGCGACCGACGAATAGGCGATCAGCTTCTTGATGTCGGTCTGACGGAAGGCGACCAGGGACGTATAGACGACGGCGATGACGCTGAGAGCGAAGACCAACGGGGTGAAGGTGTGGGAGGCCTGCGGGAACATCGGCAGGGAGAAGCGCAAGAAGCCGTAACCACCCATCTTCAGCAGGATCCCGGCCAGGATCACGGATCCGGCCGTCGGGGCTTCGACGTGGGCGTCGGGAAGCCACGTGTGAACCGGCCACATCGGCATCTTCACGGCGAACGAGGCGAAGAAGGCCAACCAGAGCCAGGTCTGAACCGTCGGGTCGAAATGGTAGACCATCAGCTCAGGTATCGAGCTTGTGTGGCTGATCCCGATCATCGCTAAGATGGCGGCCAGCATCAGGACCGAACCGAGCAGCGTGTAGAGGAAGAACTTGAAGGCGGCGTAGACGCGGCGCTGTCCGCCCCAGATGCCAATGATCAGGAACATCGGCACCAGGCCGAATTCGAAGAAGATGTAGAAGACCACTAGGTCGAGCGCGCAAAAGACCCCGATCACCAGACTTTCCAGGATCAGGAAGGCGATCATGTATTCAAGGACGCGCTTTTCGATCGACTTCCATGACGCCGCGATACAGATCGGCATCAGAAACGCGGTGAGCAGCACGAAGAGAATGGAAATTCCGTCCACGCCCATGCGGTAATTGAGGCCGGCGAACCACGACATCTCTTCGACAAACTGGAAGCCGTTGTCGTTGGGGTTAAATCGCGCAACCAGCAGGACTGAGAGCGCCAGCGTCGCAAGCGTCGTGAAAAGCGCGATCCACTTGGACGCAGCTATGGTCCGCGGGTCCTCGGCCTTGCCAAGCAGCCGAAGAGCCAGAATGCCGGCGACGCCCAGGATCGGGGTGTAGGTGATGAGGGAGAGGATAGGCATGCGCAGCGCTCCCTTACGCGTTCCACGCCCAAAGGGCGAAGGAGAGGATCGCCGCGACGCCCAAGAGCATCACAAAGGCGTAGTGGTAGAGGAAACCGGTCTGCAAGCGCCCTGCGCCCTTGCCGACCTGAACTGACAAGGCCGAAATTCCGTCGGGCCCTAGGCCATCGATGAGCTTCTGGTCGCCGCCCTTCCAGAAGAGGTCGCCCAGCCATTTCGCGCCGGCCACGAAGGTTGATTCATAGAGCTCGTCGAAGAACCACTTGTTGTAGAAAAAGAGATAGACCGGTCCCTTGTTGGCGGCCCATTTCGCACCCAGGCCTTCGCGCAGAAGGTACATATAGGCTGCGACCACCAGGCCCAGGATCGACACCAGCAAAGGCGCCCAGACCGTCCAGACCGGCGGATGTCCTTCGGCCAGCACATGGTTGGAGGCCGCCGTGAAGATCGCGCCTCGCCAGAAATCGTGCTGTTCAGCGCCAATGAATTTTTCGACGAAGACATAGCCCGCGCCGATCGCGCCGATCGCCAGCAGGATCAGCGGCAAACGCATCGTCCATGGGCTTTCGTGTGGCAGCACGGGGCTATCGCTATGGGCGTGGCCCAGACCCTGATTGGGCTCTGAGTGGGTCTCGGCTTGCGCATCGCCGGCATGATCGTCATGGCCGTGATCGTGGTCACGATTGTGCCAATGCTGGGCTAGGTCTTGCGAGGTCCAGCGCGCATGGCCGTTGAACGTGAAAAACGCCACACGCCAGGAATAGAACGCGGTCAAGCCAGCGACGAAGACCCCGATCACGAAGGCGAAGTAGCCAAGCGGATCTCCGGCCGATCCGGCTGCATAGGCCGCATGGATGATCGAATCCTTTGAGTAGAAACCTGCAAACCCAAGCTCGACGCCCGGAACGCCAAGGCCGGTGATGGCGATCGTCCCGATCACCATGACGGCGCAGGTCACCGGAAGGTATTTCGCCAGATCGCCGTATCGCCGCATGTCCTGTTCGTGGACCATCGCGTGAATGACCGAACCAGCCCCTAAGAACAGCAACGCCTTGAAGAAGGCGTGGGTGAAAAGGTGGAACATCGAGGCCTGGTAGGCGCCCACGCCGGCGGCCATGAACATGTAGCCCAACTGCGAACACGTCGAATAGGCGATCACGCGCTTGATGTCGTTTTGAACGAGACCGACGGTGGCTGCAAAGAGCGCCGTCGTCGCCCCAATAACCACCACGATGTGCTTGGCTGTAGGCGCGTATTCGAACATCGGCGAGAGCAGGCAGACCATATAGACGCCGGCGGTCACCATGGTTGCGGCGTGAATCAAGGCCGAGACCGGCGTAGGGCCTTCCATGGCGTCGGGAAGCCAGGTGTGCAGGAAGAACTGGGCTGACTTTCCCATCGCGCCCACAAAGAGCAGCGCGCAAGCCAGATCCATCAGCCGCCAACCCTGGCCGGCGAAGTTCCAGACATCGCCTGCGTGAGCCGCGACCTGCGGAAAAATCTGCGCAAACTGGATGGAGCCCAACGACCAGAAGACGGTCATGATCCCCAGAGCGAACCCGAAATCGCCGACCCGATTGACGACAAAGGCCTTGATGGCGGCCGCGTTGGCGGTGGGTTTGTGATGCCAAAAACCGATCAGCAAATAGCTGGCTAATCCAACGCCTTCCCAGCCGAAGAAGAGCTGCATGAAGTCGGCCGCACTGATCAGCGACAACATCGCGAAGGTGAAAAGCGACAGATAGGAGAAGAACCGCGGCTTGCTGTCGTCCTCGGCCATATATCCCCAGCTATAGAGGTGGACGAGACTGGAGACGGTGGTCACCACCACCAGCATGACCGCGGACAGCCCATCGAGGCGAAACGACCAGTTGGAGACGAATTTTCCGACCTGGATGAACGGCGCGTAGGTGTTGGTGAAGGGCGCAAGCCCGCCCCAGGTCCATTGGCTGAATACGATCCACGACAAGACCGCCGAAAGCATCAGAAAGCCGGTGGTCACCGCCATCGACGCGGTCGCGCCGATGCGGCGGCCAAAGAGACCCGCAATGGCCGCCCCCACGAGCGGTCCATAGAGGATGATGGTGACGAGGAGCTTGGCGTCCATGCTCAGCCCTTCATCATCGAAGCGTCATCCACAGCGATGTCGCCGCGGTTACGGAAGAAGGTGACCAAGATGGCCAGGCCGACAGCGGCCTCAGCCGCCGCAACTGTAAGCACGATCATTGCAAAGATTTGCCCGGTGACGTTGCCAAGGTAGGCCGAAAAGGCCACCAGATTGATGTTCACCGCGAGCAGGATCAGCTCGATGGACATCAGAATGACGATAATGTTCTTGCGGTTCACGAAGATGCCAAAGACCCCAATCGTAAAAAGGATCGCGGCGACCGCTAGGTAGTGCGCAAGGCCGATTATCATATGTCGATCCCTTCGCCGGGCTTGGGCGAAACCATGCGCATGCCCGTCGCGGGCGTGCGCAACACCTGGTCCATGATCACCTGGCGCTTGACGCCTGGTTTGTGGCGAAGCGTCAGGACGATGGCGCCGATCATCGCCACCAGGAGCACCATTCCCGCCGCCTGGAAGTAGTAGACGTAGTTCGTATAGAGCACGCGTCCGATCGCTTCGGTGTTGGACATGTCGCGCGCAGCCCCGGCGCCTCGCGCCATGGGCGTGTCGCTAAGCCGGGCTGCGCCGTTTGCTGCGACGGTCGAAGCGACGACGATCATCTCCACCGCAAGGCCGCCAGCAATCAGGCCGCCCAAGGGCATATATCGCGCAAAGCCCTGCCGAAGTTGGGCGAAGTCCACATCCAGCATCATGACCACGAACAGGAAGAGGACAGCCACGGCGCCGACGTAGACCACCACGAGCAGCATCGCCAAGAACTCCGCGCCCAGAAGGACGAAGAGGCCGGCTGCGGAAAAGAAGGATGCAATCAGGAACAACACTGAGTGCACGGGGTTCTTCGCCGATACGACGGCGATCCCGCTTGCGATGGTCATCGCCGCCATCAAATAAAATGCGATCGCCTGCAGGGCCATCGGCCGGTTCTAGCTCCCCAAGTTCGTGTTAGATTCGCACACGCAAAGGCCCGGGCGGGTCTTAGCGATAGGGCGCATCGAGTTCCAGGTTCTTCGCGATCTCGCGTTCCCAACGATCGCCATTATCAAGCAGCTTGACCTTGTCGTAGTAGAGTTCCTCGCGGGTCTCCACGGCGAACTCCAGGTTGGGGCCTTCGACAATCGCATCCACCGGACAGGCCTCCTGGCAAAGACCGCAATAGATGCACTTGACCATATCGATGTCATATCGCGTCGTGCGTCGTGAGCCGTCGGCCCGCGGTTCGGCTTCAATGGTGATGGCCTGAGCCGGGCAGATCGCCTCACAAAGCTTGCAGGCGATGCAGCGTTCTTCTCCGTTGGGATAGCGCCGCAGCGCATGTTCTCCGCGAAAACGCGGGCTCTGCGGGTTTCGCTCGTGCGGATAGAGCACGGTCGCTTTTGGACGGACCATGTATTTCAATCCAAGACCGAGCGCGCCGGCGAAATCCAGCAGGGCCGCGCCTCTGATCGCCTGTCCGATACGCTGAAACATCAGGTCCCCTTGCAGACGTAGTCTTGGATGTATTGGGCGTTTCCGGCGTCTTTCAGCACGAGCTTTCCGCCTTGCGCCGCGCAGGCCTCGGTGGCCCGTTTTAGCGAGTCGTAGTCAGCTGTTCCTGCGGCGTTGTTCCCGGTGGTCTCACACGCGCCAAGACCAACCACGACAAAGGCTGCGATGGGGATGAACCGCTTCACCCGATCCCTCCATAGACCCGCCACCCCGAGACAAGCGCCACAGCGACAAGCGAGGTCGGCAAGAAGACCTTCCAGCCCAGGCGCATCAGCTGATCGTAGCGGTAGCGCGGTACGACCGAGCGAACCATCGCGTTCATGAAGAATACGAAAAACGTCTTCAGCGCCAACCAAACAAGCCCATAAAGGCTTTGCAGCGTAGGCGCCCAGTGATGGACAAACCCGAAGTCAATCGGCGCCTGCCACCCGCCCAGGAACAATACCGCCATCAACCCGCTCATCAGGATGATGTTCGAGGTCTCCGCCAAATAGAAGAGCATGTAGGGCGTTGAGCCGTACTCGATGGCGTATCCCGCCACGAGCTCGCTTTCCGCCTCAGGCAAGTCAAAGGGCGGACGATTGGTTTCTGCCAATCCGGAGATGAAGAAGATCACCCCCATCGGGATCATCACCAGGGCCAGGGGAAGGTTGTGCAGCCCCGCCCCGCCCAGAATGTTCCAGTTCCAAAAGCCGCCGGCCTGTTTCTCGACGATGCTGGTCAAGTTCATCGTGCCCGAAAGCAGGATCACGGTGATAATGACGAAACCAATCGAGACTTCGTAGGAAACCATCTGAGCCGCGGAGCGAAGCGCGCCCAAGAAGGGGTACTTCGAATTCGAGGCCCACCCGCCCATGATGATCCCGTAGACCCCCAGGGACGAAACCGCGAACAGGTAGAGGATCCCGACATTGATGTTGGAGACGACCCAGCCTGGCGCAAGCGGCATCGCCGCCCACGACCCCAGAGCCAAGGTCACGCTGATGAGCGGTGCGAGCAGGAAGACAAATTTGTCCGCGCCAGCCGGAACGACCAATTCCTTGATGAGAAACTTGCCCAGGTCGGCGAAGGACTGCAGCAAGCCAAATGGGCCCACGACGTTGGGGCCTTTGCGCATTTGCACGCCGGCGAAGATTTTGCGGTCGCCATAGATCAGAAAGGCGACGGTCAGCAGGAGAACGACCGTGACCAGTAGAATCTGGCCGACCGTCAGCAGCGTCCAGCCAATGGGGGTTGTCCAGAAATCCATCTATTCCGCCGCGATCTTGGTGGCGCCAGACGCCTGAGCGACACATTCGGCCATCGTCACGCTGGCGCGTGCAATTGGGTTGGTCTGGTAGAACGAGGTGACCGCGCTGGCGAAAGGCGCATCAAGAAGGCCGCCCTTGTCTCCCAAGGAGCCCAGATCCAGGCTCGCCGCGGCGCTCGGGCCATCGACATGGTCGATCCGACCGAAACTTGGGTGGTCTGCAAAGAGTTTTGCACGCAGACTATCCAAATTGTCATAGGGCAGTTTGGCGCCTAGCCGCTCTGAGAGCGCGCGAAGGATCGCCCAGTCTTCCTTGGCCTCGCCCTTTGGAAAGACCGCCCGCACGCCCTGTTGTACGCGGCCTTCAGTATTCACGTAGAGACCGTTTTTCTCGGTATAGGCCGCGCCAGGAAGGATCACGTCGGCCTGATGGGCTCCGCGGTCGCCGTGCGTGCCGAGGTAAACTGTGAACGCCTTCGATGCAGATGTGTCGATCTCGTCAGCGCCCAGCAGGAAGAGCACGTCAACCCCGCCCTTGGCGACCATTTCGCCGGCGGTTTTCCCACCGGGGCCGGGAACAAACCCCAGATCGAGCCCCCCGACCCGAGCGGCTGCGCTGTGCAGGACATTCCAGGTCATGCCAAACGACTTGGCCACGGCAGCCGCAGCCTTCAGGACCGCGGCTGCGTCAGCGCGGCTAAGCGCGCCTGCGCCCACCACGATCGCCGGAGCCTTGGCGCTCTTTAACGCCGTGACAAAGTTGCTCTTGAGATTGGACAAGCCCGCCAGCGTCTTGGGACCTGCGCCCAGGTGGTCGTAGCTATAGGTGAGGTCGACGGGGTCTCCGATCATTCCGACCCTTAGAGCCCCGGCCAACCAACGCTTACGCAGGCGCGCGTTCAACACCGGAGCTTCGGTCCGCGGGTTTACGCCCACCAAAAGCACGACATCGGCGTCTTCAATTCCGGAAATTGTCGAATTGAAGAGCCAGCTTTGCCGCGCGCCGGATCCTAAGACCATGCCGTCTTGGCGGCAGTCGGTGGATTGCACGCCCAGACCGCCGAAGAGGTCGAGCGCAGCCTTCATGGACTCCGCATCCTGCAGGTCGCCCGCAATCACCCCGATACGGTCAGGACTTGTGGCTTTGATCTTGGTCGCCACGGCCTCAAGGGCTTGCGACCAACTGACGGGTCTCAGCTTGCCGTCTTGGCGCATATAGGGCCGGTCAAGCCGCTGGCGCGCCAGGCCGTCAACGGCGTAGCGGGTCTTGTCGGAGATCCACTCTTCGTTGATGTCCTCGTTAACGCGCGGCAAGACGCGCAACACCGCAGAGCCGCGAGCATCCACGCGAATGGCCGAGCCAAGCGCATCCATCACGTCAACGCTCTCGGTCTTCTTCAATTCCCAGGGGCGGGCGTTGAAGGCGTAGGGCTTGGAGGTCAAAGCACCCACCGGGCACAGGTCGATGATGTTCGCAGACAGCTCCGAGGTCACCGCCTTATCGAGATAGGTTGTGATTTCAACGTCTTCGCCGCGAGAAATCAGACCGATTTCCGGCACGCCCGCCACCTCAGTGATGAAACGTACGCAGCGCGTGCACTGAATGCACCGCGTCATGACCGTCTTGATCAACGGCCCCATGAATTTCTCTTCGACCGCGCGCTTGTTATCCGCATAGCGGCTGTCGTCGCGGCCATATCCCATGGCCTGGTCCTGCAGATCACATTCCCCGCCCTGGTCGCAGATCGGGCAATCGAGGGGATGGTTGATCAGCAGGAACTCCATCACCCCATGGCGAGCCTTCTTCACCATGGGCGTATCGGTGAAGATTTCCATGTTCTCGGCCGCCGGGAGCGCACAGGAGGCCTGCGGTTTCGGCGGACCTGGCTTCACCTCAACCAGGCACATGCGGCAGTTTCCTGCGATGCTCAGCCGCTCATGGTAGCAAAACCGCGGGATTTCTTTTCCGGCAAGCTCTGCGACCTGCAGGACATTCATACCCGGCTCGAACTCGACTTCGACGCCGTCAACTTTGGCTATCGGCATGAAACTACTCCGCCGCCTGCAAGGTGTGACCCTGCACGTGAGGCCTGCCGGCGCGATAGAGACTGATGCGCTCTTCAACCTCGTGACGGAAATGGCGGAAGAGGCCCTGGATCGGCCAGGCTGCAGCATCGCCTAGCCCGCAAATCGTGTGACCCTCGACCTGGCTGGCGACGTCGAGCAGCAGATCGATCTCGCTCATCTCAGCCTGGCCAGTGACCATTCGTTCCATCACCCGCCACATCCAGCCCGTACCCTCACGGCACGGCGTGCACTGTCCACAGCTCTCGTGTTTATAGAAATAGGAGGCGCGCGCGATCGCCTTGACCAGATCGGCGTCCTTGTCGAAGACGATCATGGTCCCAGTGCCCAGGCCCGAGCCTCGCGCCTGGAGGTCCTCATAGGTCATGACCGCTTCGTCGCACTGGTCTGCTGGGATCATCCGCACCGAAATACCGCCCGGGATCACGGCTTTGAGGTTGCCCCAGCCGCCACGTACGCCGCCGAAGTGATCTTCGATGAGCTGGCGCACCGAGATGCCGACGGCGTCTTCGACGACACAGGGCCTATTCAAGTGGCCAGAGCCCGCAAAGAGCTTGGTTCCGGTCGATTTCTCGGTTCCGAACCCAGCAAACCACTCTGCGCCGCGGCGCAGGATCGTGCCCACCACGGCGATGGTTTCGACGTTGTTGACGGTCGTCGGGCAGCCATAGATGCCCGCACCCGCCGGGAACGGCGGCTTGAGGCGGGGCTGCCCCTTCTTACCTTCGAAGCTCTCCATCAAGGCTGTCTCATCGCCGCAGATGTATGCCCCGCCGCCATGGGTCACGCGTACGTCGCAGTCCCAGCCGTGGACATTGCCCTTGCCGATCAGCTTGGCGTCATAGGCTTGGTTGATCGCCGCTACGAGCCGCTCGCGCTCGTGGACGTATTCGCCGCGCACATAGATGTAGGCGGTATGCGCACGCATCGCCTTGCACGCGATCAGACAGCCTTCGATCAGCAGATGAGGATCATGGCGAAGGATCTCGCGGTCCTTGCAGGCCCCCGGTTCCGACTCATCGGCGTTGACCAGCAGATAGTGCGGCCGCTCGCTCTCCTGACGCGGCATGAAGGTCCACTTCAATCCCGTCGCAAAGCCAGCGCCGCCGCGCCCGCGCAAGCCCGACGCCTTGATCTGATCACAGATCCATTCGGGCGTTTGTGCGACGATGTCCTTGGTTCCGTTCCAGGCGCCCCGCGCCTTGGCGCCATCCAGGCCCCAGTCATGGACGCCATAGATGTTGAGGAAGATACGGTCCCTGTCGGCCAGGATGCCAACCACGCTTAAGCTCCCTTACCCGGGCCCCGCAGCCCGGCGATAAACCAGATCTGCGCGCCGAAGCCCAGGAGCACGGCGGCGATGAACCCCGCCATCGCCCAGGCTTGATGCAATTTGAAATATCCGATCACGCCGGCCAGCGCGCAGACCCCTGCAAAAAGGCTCACTGCAATCATGATGGCGCTGCGCCGTTTCGCTGAAACGAGATCTAAGCTCATGCCGGGGCTTTCGCGGTCTTCGGAGGTTTGGCCGGCAGGTTCGGCACCGTGAGCTTCTTAGCGAGCGAACCGTCGTAGAGTTTGGGATCGGTCAACGTCACCGGCTCCCCCTGCGGCGCAGCCCCTTGGCGTTTGATCGCAGAACCGGGCTTTGGCTTTTTGCCCGCCGCAAATTCATCGAGGAGCTTTTCGAAGCTTTCTGGCGTGAGGTCCTCGTAATAGTAGTCATTGATGGCGGCCATCGGGGCGTTGGCGCAGGCCCCCATGCACTCAACCTCCTGCCAATAGAACTTGCCGTCCTGACTGCGGTGATTGGCTGGACCAAACCTCTTTTGACAGATCGCCAGCAGCTCCTCTGAGCCGCGGGTCTGGCAAGGCGTTGTGCCGCAGACCTGGATCAAAGCCACCTCGCCAACCGGCTCGAGCATGAACATCGTATAGAAGGTGGCGACCTCCAGAACCCGGATAACGGGCATGCCGAGGAGTTCAGCAACAGCACGCATCGCCGGTTCGCAAACCCAACCTTCCTGCTTTTGCACAAGCCACAAGATCTGGATCACCGCAGATTGTTGGCGCCCCTGTGGGAAGTGGGTCATCACCTCACGGGCGCGCTTAAGCGTCGCCGGCTTGAAGGCGAAACTCGCGGGCTGGACCTTGGCAAGCCTTCGCACGCTCAACGGTCGATCTCCCCAAATACAATGTCGAGTGATCCCAAAATGGCGGAGACGTCGGCCAGCATGTGGCCGCGGCTCATCCAATCCATGGCTTGCAGGAACGCAAAGCTTGGTGCGCGGATCTTGCAGCGGTATGGGCGATTTGTTCCATCGCTCACGAGGTAGACGCCGAATTCACCCTTAGGAGCCTCGACGGCGGCGTAGACCTCGCCGGGCGGCGTGCGATAGCCCTCGGTGAAGAGTTTGAAATGGTGGATCAGCGATTCCATCGAACGCTTCATCTCACCGCGCTTGGGCGCCGCGACCTTGTTGTCTTGGGTCAGCGCCGGGCCCGGCGTTTTCAGAAGGCGCTCGCAACACTGCGCCATGATTTTCACAGACTGGCGCATCTCCTCCATCCGGCAGAGATAGCGATCATAGCAGTCGCCATTGACGCCGAGCGGAACTTCAAATTCGAGGTCGGAATAGCATTCATAGGGCTGGCTGCGCCGAAGATCCCACGCAATGCCTGAGCCGCGCACCATGACGCCTGAAAAGCCCCACGCCTGGGCCTCTTGCTTGGAAACCTTGCCGATATCGACGTTGCGCTGCTTGAAAATCCGGTTCCCGGTGATCAGGCCCTCGATATCGTCAAAGACTTTGGGCACGCGCTTGCACCACTCGGCGATGTCTTCGACCAACTCCTGAGGCAAGTCCTGGCGCACCCCACCGACGCGGAAATAGTTGGCGTGCATGCGCGCGCCCGAGGCGCGCTCATAAAACACCATCAGCTTTTCGCGCTCTTCAAAGCCCCAAAGCGGCGGAGTTAGCGCGCCAACGTCCATGGCCTGGGTCGTGACGTTCAAAATGTGATTCAGAACCCGGCCGATCTCCGAATAGAGCACGCGGATCAGCTGGCCCCGGATCGGAACCTCGACACCGATCAGCCGCTCAATGGCGAGCACATAGGCGTGCTCCTGGTTCATTGGGGCCACATAGTCGAGGCGATCGAAATAAGGGATGGTCTGCTGATAGGGCCTGGCTTCTATCAGCTTTTCAGTGCCGCGATGCAGAAGGCCGATGTGAGGGTCGACGCGCTCCACCACTTCGCCGTCCAGCTCTAGCACCATCCGCAGCACGCCGTGAGCCGCCGGATGCTGAGGGCCGAAATTGATGTTGAACTTGCGAACCTTTGTTTCTCCCGCGACCTCGGGAGCGAAGAATTCGTCGGCTTTCGCAGGTGCGTTGGCGCCGGTCATTTGCCTGGCTCCTTCGCAGCGGGAAGCGCACGCTCGTCACCAGGAATTAACGGCGCATATCCAGGTTCGGCGCCTTCCCAAGGCGACAAGAAATCCCAGTTCCGCCACTCGACCGATTTCACAGGCTCATAGACCACCCGTTTCAGTTCATCGTCGTAGCGGACCTCGACGTAGCCGGTCATCGGGAAGTCCTTGCGCAACGGATGGCCGTGGAAGCCATAGTCGGTAAGGATGCGGCGCAGATCGGGGTGACCTTCGAAAAAGACCCCGTACATGTCGAACGTCTCGCGCTCATACCAGTCAGCGCTTGGAAAGACGCTGGTCGCCGAGGCGACCGCGGTGTCTTCGTCCGTCTGAATTTTCACCCTGCAACGCAGGTTCTTGGACATCGACAGCAGATGATAGACCACGTCGAAACGCTTCTCACGTTCCGGATAGTCGGCGCCGCAGACATCAATCAGAATTGAAAATCGCAGTTCGTCGGCGTCGCGCAGATGGGTCAGAGCCTGCACGATCTTGGCGGCGGGCGCAGTCAGGCTCAGTTCGCCGAACATGATCTCGTAACTTGAAATCGAGCCCTTCGATTTGGTGACGATCGCCTGGCCAAGCTTTTCCAGCATGGGTTGGGGTTGAGGCCAGCTCATCGCAATATGGTCCCCGTGCGACGGATCTTCTTCTGCAGCTGCAACACGCCGTAGACCAAGGCCTCGGCGGTGGGCGGGCAGCCGGGTACATAGACATCCACCGGCACGATGCGATCACAGCCGCGAACCGTCGAATAGCTGAAGTAGTAATAGCCGCCGCCGTTCGCACAGGAGCCCATCGAGATCACATACCGCGGCTCAGGCATCTGGTCGTAGACCTTGCGCAGCGCCGGAGCCATCTTGTTCACGAGCGTCCCGGCCACGATCATCACGTCGCTTTGGCGCGGACTGCCGCGCGGCGCAAATCCATAGCGCTCAAGGTCATAGCGCGGCATCGAGGCCTGCATCATCTCGACGGCGCAACAGGCCAGGCCAAAGGTCATCCACATCAGCGAACCGGTGCGCGCCCAGGTGATTAGGTCATCAACCCCGGCGGTGATGAAGCCCTTGTCAGCCAGTTGCTGCGATACGCCGTCGAAGAACGGATCGTGGGCCTTGGGATTGTAGCCCTCAACGCTGGTGCGGCCGCCCTCGCCCGCAGGAACGATTACTCCCATTCCAGGGCTCCCTTCTTCCACTCGTAGATGAAGCCCACCGTGAGCACGCCCAGGAAGCTCATCATCGACCAAAACGCGAATTGGCCCATAACGGCTGGCAGCTTCATAAGCGCCACCGCCCAGGGGAAGAGGAAGGCCACTTCGAGGTCGAAGATAATGAAAAGGATCGAGACCAGATAAAACCGAACGTCAAACTTCATCCGCGCATCATCGAATGCGTTGAAACCGCATTCATAGGACGAGAGCTTCTCTGGATCCGGAGCCTTAGGGGCCACGCCTGAGGCGAAGAGGATAAAGATGACGCCCAGAGCCGCTGCAATCCCCAGGAAGATCACGATGGGCAGATACTGGAGCAGGAACGCGTTCATGGAGTCCTTTTGGGGCGCCCTTAGGGGGAGTCGCGGGCCGTTCTAGACCACACGTCCAGCGGTTTCAAACAGGGGCTTGTCGCAATGCAGAAAGCTCACGAAGAGTGAGCCCAAAGCTCACAGAAATCTTGGGCGCGCGACAGGTAGGCCCGCATCTTCCGTTGACACGATTCCGCCTCGGACCTATCAGACGCGCCTCGTGTTTTTGCGCGAGCCACGTACGCGGATGTAGCTCAGTTGGTTAGAGCGCCGGCCTGTCACGCCGGAGGTCGCGGGTTCAAGTCCCGTCATTCGCGCCACTACTCACTCAGACACGCTGGCGCGGAATTCGAACATTCCGAATTTCCATTCCAACTTTGTTCGTAACCCTCGGCGTGGTTCGGCGTGGACCGCCTTGAAGCGGCGGATTTCGCGTAACTGATAGTCCATATGGATATCGATATGGACAGTCGCTTGGTGCGCCGGCTTGAGGTGGTCAGGTTACTGGCCACGGCGCGGCGTCGCCAGCAACCTGATCCTTATGGCAGCGGGTCAGTCCAGGGATTGAGAACTGGCCCGCCCGCCCGGTCATAATCGCTCCGATCGCGCGTCACCACGGTCAAGCCGTGATGGAGCGCCGTCGCCGCAATAATGAGGTCGGGTTGAGAGAACGTGTGGCCGGCCTTGCGGCCCGCCTCGACCAGCAGACGCCATTTGAACATTACGTTCTCACTGACCGGCAGCGCGCGCTGCTCGAACATCGGTCGTATCTTGTGCGTCAGCCAATCCTGCAACTCAACGCGGCGGGCTGGGTTCTCCAGCAGCTCAATCCCAAAACGGATTTCGGCGAATGTGACTTCGCTCACATAGAGGCGTTCGAGGGGTTGGCGGCCGACAAACTCGACTACCTTGGGTTCAGGCTTCGACCGGCGCAGCTCGGAGAGAATGTTGGTATCGAGCAGCCAGCTCGTCACAACTGGACATCGCGAACCGGCATCGGCTCCCGCCCCGGCTCAATGTCCACGTCGCGTGAGGGCGACGCCTGCAGAGCTGCGATCAACAACTCGCCGGTCCCCTCCCCCTTCAAGCGATTAAAGTCTTCCGCTGCGATCACCACCACTTCATCCCGGCCGTGAACCGTCACGTGCTGCGGGCCTTCGCTCCGCACGCGACGCACAAGCTCGCTGAATCTGGCCTTGGCATCTTGCAAACGCCAGTGGCCCGGCGGGGTCGCGGGAGGTGCAGGCTTATCGGATGAAGTCTTCTTCGGCGTAATTCTAGTCATGCTGACTAGAATACCGACAATCTGTCGGGTATCAAGGGTTCCCCCGAGCAGTCGTCCCAATTATCGGTGAGGAGAAAGGCCCTCGATTCCGAATGGGTAGGCGCGCGCGCCGTGAGCTAAGACAGTGAAGCACATCCTTTGCTCCCCTGTTCCTTCAGCCGCCGCTTTTCGATTCGAACAGCTTCGCGATGTCGGTCATTGGCCGGAACAACTTCAGTGGCTGATCGGGAAACGGCAGGAAGCTCTCGCGCTCATAGAAGCGGCGCGCTGCCTCTACGATAATGGCGAACGATGCGATCTCGCTGCGGACCGCACGAAACAGAGCGTCGGCAAGCAGGAAGCGGCCGTAGCCTCGTCCTTGATAATTTTGGTCGACAGCAAGACGGCCTAAGAGCGTGTAGTAGCCACCGATGGCGCCGTCCGGCAGCACCAGCACAAACGGCGCCGCCATGTTCTTACGGGCGTCCTGGTCGGCTTGGCTCCGGAAGTAACGATCAAGTGGTTCGACGCCACTGACGAACGAGTTGCGGTCGTGATGCGGACCGAGCGCTTCGACGCGAAGCGGTCCTGCAGGAGCATCCGCCACTGACCAACTACACGCCGGTGGCTTCGCGATACCGGCGCGCCGTGTCGCGCAGACGATCGTTCACGGGCTTCGGATTTAGCAGTGCATCGACAAACGCCTGACTGTCGCGCACCGACAGTTCGAGCTGTTGATGCTCCTCAATGGCCCGCCGTGCGGCATCCTGGACGCTGGTCAGCACGAAATCTGTGACCGTCCGCCCCTGCAGGGCAGCAGCATGTTCGATGAGCGTCTTCTGCTCCGCCGTCACCCGCGCCTCAAGACGCCGCGCGCGGGTGCGGCCGCCGGATGATTTCGAGGCTACGCTTGCCATGGCAATTCTCCTGTCCCCAATGCCCGGCCATTTCAAGAGCTGAGCCCCAGCGCGACTCATTCCGGGAACGAGTTCGGCGACCGTCCTTTCAGTCGTAAAACCGCGCCGAGCAGGCTACGAACTACCCCTCTCAACGCATTTTCTAGAACAAACCGCCCTACGAGACGGATAGTAAGCCAGACCCAATAATATATTGTTTTCATTGATAAGTTAAAGCAACACTCACTCCCACTCGATCATTTCCTGTGACGGTAAGCCATTGGTTTTCCGGAGGGTTTTTCCGAATCGGAGGCCAAATACCGTCAACAGCCGCGCCAAAAACCTACGCTTCGGTTTTCATTGAGGAATTTTCCTCAATCACGTTCGCGTGCACGTCTTGGCCTTTCGCACGCCGAGACGCCGTTCACAACCTGACATTCACGGCCAAAGACGCTATATCAAAGACATGGCGAAGACCGCTAATCATGAGACCACCGGGTCGTTCCAGACCGTTCGCAACGTGAAGACGGGGCAGTTCGTCACCGTGCGTGGCGTAGGCGCGCTTAAGGGTCAGCTGGCGCTCAAGAAAAGCGTCGACCTGACGAAGCCAATCGCGTCCCAGGCGTTGAAGGGCGGCAAGTCGTCCGCTGCGCATAAGCGCTGATCCTTGCCGGGCCTGCTGCTCGACACCCACGCTCTGTTCTGGCTCGTCAGTGGCGTGGACGTCCTCGCCGATCAGGCGCTCGTCGAGATCGGCCTCGCTCAGGCTGCTGGCAACCTCTACGTTTCTCCGATCACCGCTTGGGAGCTTTCGGTAGCCGCGCAGAAGCCTCGCGCTGCCGGAAGACCGCATTTGGGCGCCGATCCAGCTGATCGTTGGTTCAAGGAAGCCGTTCGCGCAACCACGGCCAAGCTCATTCCGATCCACCAGAAGATCGCTTTGGAAGCGGCAAAAGTCGTTATCGCAACTGGCCACAAGGACCCTGGCGACTGCTATCTGATCGGGACCGCGCGGGCGCGCAGAATCCCTCTGGTCACCCGTGACGGAACAATACGCGCCATCGCGGCCGAAGCCCCGGACTATCTCTCTGTCATTGTCTGCTAGGCTGGGCGGGAGCCGCCGGGCCATTGCTTCATCGTTCAAGCGCTGCCAATTGACTTTGAGCGGAGCTTGAAACTTGGGCCCACGGCCCCGACACCCCGCAACTGTAATTGACGAAGACCGCTCCCTTAGCCGCCACGGGGAATCCCGACGAGCGCTTGAGTGGATTCAGGAACAGGAGGTACTCGCCGCCTACGTCGTGGCCCTTGGGCAAAGGCACCCATGCCCGGTCCATATAGAAGCCACCGCTATCTCGGAACGTAAAGAACCGTAGCTGTTTAGCTGGCCGCCCTTTGTAGGCGTGTTGCACCTGAATACGATAAGATGTCCAGGATTCATCCTCATCCGAGAAATGGTCCTTGGCAGCCAACACCTTCGCCCTAACGACCCACTTGGAATCTTTGAACTCGCGCTCGATCGTTGTCTTGGCGTTGTCCTCACCGTCATAAATGCAAAGAGCATGCACTTTCTGAGAAGCGCAAAGAACAGCCAGACCTGCGATAACCCCGACGATCTTCATACTGGCGATGGTAGCTCGCGCTCGCCTACTGACGCCAGCGTCACCTCTTGTAGCCGCACGAATTGGAGTAGTTTTTTCGGATGGCGGCTTCCACCGCCTGCCTGAGCACCATCACTTCGGTTCGCGGCGGTGCAATGGGTAGTTGAAGTTTGACGCTACGGCACCATCCCGGTCGTCCCGGCACCTTGTCCTCGGGCAATGCCGTGGTACCGCCTGGGCTCCGTCTGGCACGCCTTCGGGAGGCTTTTTCCCACACGGACTTGGCCTCATTGTCGTCCTCTCGACTGTCAAACGGCCCGCAAAATTGACCCCCGATCGGCGTGCAAAAATTGCACGCCGATTCACAGACCGCTGCTCGGAGGCTGCATTAGCCCCTGACGCGGTTCGCGCGGGCCCAAGTCTCAAGATCGACGGCCTCGTCGTCGACAACCTCCAGCTGTGTGACTGCGACGTGCTCGGTCATGATCACGACATTCGTCCCCGGCCAACGAGCCGATGGGACGATCACTGCTTGATATTCATAGAAGAACGCGACTTCGCCGATCTGCTGCAGCGACGGGTATTCTTCGACGCGCTGCACGTAGCTAAGCCGCCCGTACGTGGCCATCTTGACACCGAGAGCGGCCAGACGGCCGTCTCCAGAGAGGTCCAGGACACGCTGCAGGTCCACCTCGATCTGGAATAGACGTTTCGCGATCTTCGACGGAACGATTGGCTGGCCCTTGGCCATGTGGAACCAGGACTCAGCCAAGGCGCCCTCGCGCGATGCCGAGGTGTAAAGCACGTCAAAACTTCCGTCGTCCCACCGACCGCCCGCTCGAGAAGGGCGCAGTGGATCGAAGCCATCGGTCACCACCCGCCAAAGGCCTCCACTATATGCGGTGGGGACCTCCGTATCGATGGCATCGAGCAGCGCCTTTGGGCGAGGCGGCCGATGCGACGTCATCAGAGATAGACCTCCGCATCCAGCCGATCGAGGATGGCGATCACGTCAGCAGCTTGGCCGCTCACGATGGAGTCGATTGCCGGACAGCCCTCCAGTTGAGGATGGGGCGCATAGAGCCACAAGCGCACCTCGTCGGGCGTATAGTAATCATCGAGGCGGCTGACAATGTAGTGCAGCTGCGCGAGCATGAGCTGCGTGGCCGGATGGGGAACATGCGTTCCCGCCTTCCAGCGATGGACGGTCGCCGAGGACACGTCGGCGAAGTTCGCGATATCGGTTCCCTTTAGGCCTCCGTGGTCTTGGAGAGAGTCGATGTAGCGGGCGACGGCTGCGGTCATGGCGATCAAGGTTTCCGACTGGAATTTCAAACTCGTGGCGACAGGTGCGCCGCAGGCGCTTGGGGCAAATCCAACCCCCGGACTGAGTGCAAGTTCTCCAAGCTGGCGCGCATCTTCTCGTGGCGCAGGACGTGATCGGTGGGGCGACGAGGCAAGCTTTCTGCCGCTTGTTCGGCCGTTTGCCCCTTACGAGGCTTCAGCTCAGAGACGAGGGGCTTCAGACCTTTCACCTGAGTCATATATCATTTTGTTTTCACGGATACCATATTGTGAAAACAAAATGCGGAATCCGCCCGATTGGACCTCAGGCCGTCCGTTACCGATGGCTTGGCGAACGAGTGTCGCTGACCGATGCCGCGCCGTAACTTGAGATCAAACAGGCCAACGGATTTCGTCTAAGCCGAGGAGCAGCGCGTCGCCGTAGTCGGGATCGACCTGGCGAGCATAAGTCGCGAGCCCGCGATAGCCGCCGATGGCCATGAGGCATTCTCACTGGGGAATCTTGGGGAAGCATCGGCAGTGTCAAATAGGGTCGAGAGGTCGACATTATGATTTCAATCGGACGCCTGGCCCCCCGGAACCGTTTGCGGCTATGAATTCAATACCCCCGTCTTCAAGAGCTTCCTGAACCCGGGCAAGCGTACCTGTCTGCATTCCACCCCGACCTGATTCAAAACGGCTTATCGTCGACGGCGCCGTGCTCGCTGCTTTGGCGAGGTCGCGTACGCCCAATCCTAGCGCGGTTCGAGCCAGCTTGACCTGCAGCGGCGTCAAAGTCGGCACTCAGTCCTCACTATTTATTGGCGGGCGCATTGACATGTCTCGGCACTATGTGATCAGTATTGACTACTCGGTGCCGAAACATGGTCGAGACGAAATCCAAGTTTCGTCACGACGAAGCTCGTCAGGTGGTTCCATGCAAGAACGATCTAGCAAGAGTCTGTCCGCCTCCCGAAGGGGATTATTGACGGGCTCCGTGGTGACCGTAGTTTTGGGCGGGGCTGATAGCCGAGCGCGGCCGGTTCACTGTTTCGAATCCTGGGAAGCTGAGCGCACCGAGCTAGAGCGATTGCTCGACGTCACGCTGGAAGCTAACGAGAAACTGCGCAACCGAATGTTGGATCGTAGCGAATCCCTCGAGCGTCTCATCTTCGAAACCGACTCCCTTGAGCTCGCCGCAATCCGCGTAAAGGCCCGGCTCCTCCTTTGGTTAATGGAAATGGAGCGGGCCGACGGCGTTGTCGCCATGCGGCACATCCAAGCGTACCTCGAGCTTCAGGAGCCGACTGCGTCGGCCAGTCCACGAAATTCTTGATCGGCGGAGTAGCGGATTTTTCCAGCCACGAGTGGAGCTGGCGTAAAGTGAGCTCTCCCTTGTCGGCTGCTTAGGGATCGCCTAGGAATTGAGACTGAGCCAAATACGCCATCTATGCGTGTTGGCTCTTCGCGGGGGCGGAGCTCAAGTTTCAGGTAGGCCTTAGGCCAATCGATACGCCTCGTAGCAGCCGGCGCGCCGATCTCGGCGCGCCTCGTCGGGGGATCGACTGTGACGCGGCCTGTGTTCTTCAAAACGATTGTTCCCGGGCTCGCCCTTTGGGCGGCCTCGCCTGCGATCTTCCTGCCGCAGCTCCTGGGCGTTGTAATAACCGTCCAGGCCTCAGTCGGAACAATCGTCAAGAAATTCAACATGCGGGCAAGGGCAGTTGCCCGCCCGATGGCCGGATCATCGACCTCAACCGCCAGGTTGGGCTCCAGGCCGACACGCTCTCTCCCGGCCTCTTCGGATTTTCTCGTGGCTAACGAAGCAGCCGGGCTCAACGACCAAATCGGCGCACTCATCAACGCCTGCCTCTCCAACACGCCAACCAAGGACCTCTGAACGGCCCTCCGGAGATTTCATGAAAACACCATTCCTCGTGCTCACCACAGCGCTACTCCAGCCGCTGGTCGCCCATGCGGCTTGCCAACTGACGACCGCGGAAGTGCCTGTGACCGTACAGGGCCTGCGGCCCTTGGTGGCCGCCAAGATCGGCGGCAAGCCGGTTTGGCTTCTCCTGGACTCCGGCGCCTTCGGCAGCTCGCTCACCACCACCTTCGCGACACAGGAAAAGCTGCGGCCGATGGCGGCGAAGGCAATTGGCACGTTAGTGCCGAGCTCCGCATCGACCCTAACCACCGGTGTTAAGGGGCATCTCACCGACACCGGGATCGTCATTGCACCCACCTTCGAGTTCGGCGGCTCGGTCTTTCCTGATGTAAAGTTCTTGACGATCCGCGACCTCGGCGAAGGCGTCGCTGGCCTCGTGGGTCAGAACCTCCTCCGCACCTCTGACAATGAATACGACTTCAAGAGCGGCGTGTTGCGCCTGGTCCGGCCGAAGGATTGCGAGACGACGCAACTGGCCTATTGGGCAACGCCTGGCATGACCTACTCGATGGTCCCGCTCGAGTCTGAGGGCCACTACACTGGCCACACCATCGCCACCATCACGATCAACGGGGAGAAGATGCGGGCCTTCTTCGACACCGGAGCCGACACCTCCTTTATTACCGCCCACGCGGCCGCTCGGGCTGGGGTCAAGACGACCGACCCCGGCGTGAAGCAACTCGGCGAAAGCCAAGGCGTTGACGGTGACATCAAAACCTGGGTCGCCACCTTCACAAGCATCAAGATCGGCGACGAGGAGATAAAGAACGGCAAGTTGTCCATTGGCGAGTCAGTCGCCAACGATTTCGATGTCCTCGTCGGCGCTGACTTCTTCATGGCCCACCGTGTTTACGTCGCCAACAGCCAACGGAAACTCTACTTCACCTATAGCGGTGGCCCAGTGTTCCGGACACCAACACCTGAAGCGCCAACGGCGAGCGCCGACACCCGCACGCACTAGACTCTGCGGTTGGCCGGCTTCCGGCCTACAGGCTGCCGCTCTCAACTTATCAAACCTGTCCCGCATATTCGCCGAGGGCTGCGATTAAAGGCTGCAGGTGATCGGCATAGCGACGCCAGCGCTTCACTGAGGAGCCATAGATCGCGCGACGGACCTGGCTGGCGCTGGCCGTAGTCACACCAGCCTGGCGCTCCTGGAAACGCAGTACAGCTTCATCCCAAGGGAGCCCGGCAGACTTCGTGACGAGCGTATGAACCTGAGATGGGGGATCTAGAACCAAGGCTTCGTACGCAATCTTACTGACCCTTCCCGGCATCACGGCCTTCCAGTGGTCCATCAGCTGTCGGTATCGAACATATTCAAGTCCGATCTCAGTGAGATCGTAGAGGGTCTCGTTGCCTTCAATAAAAAGCTGGCGATAGCAGGCGAAGCCGACGTCGATGGGATCACGTTCCACCTGGATGATCGTCGCGTGCGGGAACAGGACTTCAATCAGTCCCAGGTGCACGTAGTTTTCCAGGGTCTTGTCCACGAACCGACTGACGCCATCCCATCCTCGAGCGCGCTGGCCCGTCAGATATCGTTCGGCCAGATCGCGCAGGCCAGATGCAGTCTGGGGATAGCCCTCAGCCACAAGCCTTGAAAGAACGCCCGTTTCGCCCAGCCCCTGCACCTGGGGATGGCTCGCCAGGATCTGTTCAACCAAGGTTGAGCCGCAGCGTGGCATGCCGACGATGAAGATCGGAGCTTCAGATTTGCTCGACCGCCCCGCCCGGGCCGCGACCCAGGCGCGGTCTATGTGGCTGCGCACATATTGCGCGGCGTCTGCGTTGGCTTTGGCCGCCTCGTCTGCGGCCAGCGATTTGCGTTTCAGGCGGTTTCCTTCCGCATAGGCCGCAAATGCTTCTGTCTCGCGCCCTTGGGCGTCCAACACATCGCCAAGCGCAAAGAGGATCCCTAGGCGCAGGTCAGTTCCAAGGTTCTCATCCCAAGCCGCCAACTCCATAGCCGCCTGATCATGGGCGCCAATGGCCTTTGGCTCGATCAATGCGATGCGCGTCAGGGCCAAAAGGCGCGAGCTCGGCTCTTTCGCCAATATCGCCAGCTGGGCGATCGCAGCATCGCTGTGGCCAAGAGCGGTCAACGCTGCGGCCAAGGCTTGGCGACTTATCGAGGCCTCCGGGCGCAATTCGACCGCCCGGGCGTAGGCTTCAGCAGCCTGCGGCCAGGCCCCCAGCCGCTGACAGACCGCTCCGAGATTGTGCTGGGCCGGCGCCAGGGTCGGATCAAGAACGACGGCTCTTTCCAGTCGCTGGCGCGCGCGCTCTAGCCGACCCTGGCCAATATCGATGACGGCGAGTGAATAGACCGCGCGGACATCCATTGGCGCATCGCGTTCGAGGCGCCGATAGACTTGGGCTGCGGCGTCCGGGCGACCTGCAGAGAAATGCGCCGCTGCTTCATCGAGTGCGCGCGAAAGCGCCGCCGCAGTTAGGGCGCCTGTTGCGCCTGCGCGCCTTCCGCGCCGCAAATCTGGCCCCTGGGAGGAACTCATTGCCCACGTGTCCGACGGTTCATGCAGGGCATGCTACGCGTCTGTGGATTGTTCAGCCAGCCGACAGGGGCGACGCTGCACGGCCACCCGAAAAACGGCCGGATTCGACGGCTGAGACGGCGATGGTCGCCGTTTCCGCTACGAACCCGGCCATGGGAGGATCTTCGGATATCGGGAGATCATTCGGCAAGGCGCCGATCTTCTTCGTCGCCAGGGCGACCAGGGTCACGCTCCTTTCGGAGCGTGACCCTGTGGCTATCAATGGAATTTATACTGGAACTCGATGCCGAACGTGCGAGGTGCGATCAGGCTCGAATTGCGAAGGATGGTCTCCGGGCCCGCCGCAGCAATCGACGAAGCCGGCGTCCCGGCCAGCGCCAAGGTCCCGGACTGACCGTCATATCCCAGCGAATTGAAGGCGTTATCCAGGAAGGCGATGACTTTGTAGCGGTCCTTCGCGTCAGCCCAGGTCAGACGGAAATTGACCTGATCATAGGCCGGAGCCAGCGAATATGGCCGATTGAACAGCGTTCCAAAGGTGGCGTCCTTCCAGACGTAGGTCCCCGACAGCGTCAGCTTCCCAGGTTCGAAGTCCCAGGAATAGATCGCGTTCACCGTGACCTTGTTGGGCGCAGCGTCCGGCACCTTATTGCCCTTCAGGTTTTGAAGGACGACTGAAGGCTGGGTGACCACGCCGGTCACTGGATTCGTCGTCGCCGGATTTTGCTTACAGCCTGACGTGTTGGCGCCAGGTTGCGTCGCCAACGGATCCACCGTGTCCTCGATGCAGGCGCCGGGGTTATTCACCTCAGCGTCCAGATACGAGTACTCGACCGAAAGGCTGAACGGATCAATCGGGTGCCAGATGCCTTCGAGCTCTATGCCGCTAATGTGGACGTCGGCGAGGTTGAAGAGCTGGGCTGAAACAATGCCCGATACCGGATCCTGCACGTTGAGCGGGATCTGGTCATCCTTATAGTCCTCGAAGAACGCCGCCGCATTGATCTGGAAGGTCTGCCCGGTTTTCTTCAGACCAATTTCGTAGGAATCGACCGTCTCGAGCTTGGTTTCGGGGTTCGCTCCGATGGTGAAGGTCGTGAAACCTCCGGCCTTATAGCCGCGAGCATAGCGGGCGTAGAGCAGGGTATTGCGATCGGGGCTCCAGTCTAAGTCCACATCGCCCGTCCAGGCGTTCCACTTGGCGTCCAGCGAACGAATTGCAGCCCCGGTCGTTGGATCAATCGTCGCCTGTGAGGCCCCGGCGAACCCTCTGGCGAGCGATGGGGCCGCGGCGATGGCCGTGATATCAAGGGCCGGCGTTGAGGCGCCAAAATTGTTGTTCGTGAACGGCGCCGTGACACCGAAGGTCTCGACCCGCCAAGTTTGATGTCCGAACTTGTGGTCTTCCGTGTAGCGAAGGCCGCCGGTGATCTTCCACTCATCACTGAACTTGTAAGAGACCTGGCCGAATGCGGCTTCCGACTGGTAGGTCAGGAAGGTGTCCGACGTTGACGCCGCGCTGGCAGGGTTGCCAGGTGTTGGGCTCAGCGTGAAGTTGGCGAAGTTCGGAAGGAACGGATGCTGCAGCTGGGTCTGGTTGGGTTCAACCCCAGCATTGACGGGCTGCTCATAATTTTCGTGATAGTAATAGAGCCCGCCGATCCATTGGAAGGGTCCGCTTGAAGTCGACGCCAGATTGAATTCGTGGCTGTAGAATTGATCCTTCTCGACAAAGTGCGTCAGATTTGGAGCTGGATTGACTGCCAAGGGTGAGGTGCAGCTTGATGCATTGGCCCCCAGCGCCCCGGCGTTAAGCGCGCAAAGTCCGCCGAAGGTCGGAGCCCCCGAGAGGGAGAACGTCTGCAGACCAGCGTCGCCGTTATTGACGAAGTCCAAGACGTAATCAAATTTCTGGAACCCGCCCAAATAGGTCAAGTCTACGCCTGGGAAGTGGTAGGTCAGCTTCGTCTGAAGCGCGATGTCGGCCTTTTCTTTATTTGATGAATTCCCCGACTGAATGAAGTCACGCAGATTGCCCGTGCTCGGATTATTTCCGGGGAATTGGTTAGCCGTGATCTTGCCGGTAGGCGTCACACTAACGACCGACGAGCCGCCGGGCCCAGTGGCGCAACCCGGGTTCGACGCAGCGACGCCCGCAATTCCGCAAAGCCCGAAAAACGAGCTCGGCTCCAGTCCGCCGTTCAAGACAAAGTTGGTCGGGATCGCGCCTGTCGTGGCGTCGGTATGATAGTTTGTATAGTACTGGCCGCTGGAAATGAGCCCCCAGGCGTCAAAGTGCTCCCAGTTTCCTTCTAATTGGCCTTCAAGGTACTGCGTTCTGCCGCTGCCGCCTTGCGGCCCGGTGCCGCCTACGTGGTTGCCGTTCGCAAGATTGGTGAAGAAGCCGCCATCTTCCTGGGTATAGTTTCCGCCCAAACGAAACCGGATATTGTCGGTGATCGGACCTGAAACGACGCCTTCTCCAAACGCCTTGCCAAAGTTTGCAACGCCGGCGCGGGCTTCGGCGTAGAATTCCTTGGTGGGCAACTTGGAGACGTAGTTGATCGTGCCGCCGTCGGAATTTGCGCCGTGCAGAGTATTCTGCGGACCCCGATCAATTTCGATATTGTCGATGAACAGATCAGAATGCTGCAAAATCGTGTTGGCGTTCGCACCGTCATATATGCCGTTATAGTAAGTCGCGACGGCGGAGGCGACGGCGAGGTTGTCTGTGTTTCGACCAACGCCTCTAATATATGGGCGGTTGTTGATTGAGCTATAGTGCAGGCCTGGCGTGAAATCGCTGAGATCTTGGATCGACTGGATGCCGACCAAGGAGCGCTGCTCAGCGCCAAAGGCGGTAATCGCGACAGGCACGTCCTGCAAGCGCTGCTCGCGCTTTTCGGCTGTCACGATCAACTCTGAGATCGTGCTTTCCGCAGCAGCGGTCGTTCCGCTGGGGGGCGCAGCCGCATCTGCGGCCTGGGCCTGAAACGCACCGAGGCTCAGCGCGACAGCCAATACTGAGCCGCCGCAGAAATAACTACGCTTTAGCATGGTCCCCTATCCTCCCTTTGTGTTCCGGCTCAGCTCTGAGGCCAAGTCCCGATGGAACAGTAGGCAATGGCGCCTAGAGGGAACGTACAGCTAAGATAGCTCTTTGCAAGAAGAGTGTTTCGCGTTCGAAACGTTTCACACAACCCAGGCGAAAAAGCCACGGTCCGGGCCCGAAACAGGGGCGAAACCACCTTCGAAACGCCTCAGCCTCCCGCCGGCCATGCCCCCCAAGGCTCGCAAACCTCCAGGGGGCCTTGAGGTGATTCATCTCGGCCTAACCGCACGAGACCGGGCTCGGGGCGAAGTGGCTGTGCAGCTCAAGCCGTCGGTCCTGAGCTGGTGATTTCCAACCGGCAATTTGGCGAGCCAGGCGCGCTCCCCCTTGACCCACCACTGCAGCCCGAACCCGACATAGCGCGAGCCGTTTGCGGCGTTCGCAGTCTTCAAAGGATAGGCGTGATCCTTGTAGGTGACGACTGCGGTCTCCCGATCAGGATAACCTGCCGTGATCGTCTCTCCGTCGAGGCAACCGTAGACGATGATATTCACATCGGGATTAACCGGGCCTTGGGCGTCTGACGGCGAGACCGCCCCTGCGTGGGCGTGGGCGTGGGCGTGAGCGTCGGCGTCGACTTGCGCCTGGGCCTGGGCCTCCCATCCAAGGAGGAGTAGAGCCGCCAGGAGAGCTCGCGCCCGCGGGCAGCTAATCGCGACCCTCATGAGCCAAGGCGCGATTTCGAAATGCACCGCCCCTTAAGCGTCCGGCCTTTAACGTCGCCCATTCGGCCCGTTCCTTCAGGCCACAGGCTCAGGCTGTTTGCTAAGAATGAAGTCGTCACGCTTGGGCGCCAGCGTCGCGCGCCAGTAGTCGATCAAGCCGAACGGCCAGTTCTGACTTACCCGACCAAACTCGTTCTTATACCAGCTCGAAACGCCTTCGGACCCCCAAGCCCAGCCCTTGTTGGCGTCATCGACGCGCACGTTAAAGGCGTCGTGAACGCCGGCCTTGACCTCGATGGACTTGGACCTGGTTTCCGCCAGAAGCCGCAACGCGCCAACAATGTAGCGAACCGAACACTCCGAAAAGAAGATGATCGAGCCGTTCACGACGATGTTGGTGTTGGGTCCGTAGATCATGAAAAAATTCGGGAAGCCTGGCACGCTCATGCCGAGGTATGCGCGCGCATCGCCAGCCCATGTTTCGTGCAGATCCCGCCCATCTCGGCCCACGACCTTCAATCCCGAGAGGAAATTGCTAGCCGTAAAGCCGGTCCCGTAGATCAAGACATCGACCTCATGTTCAACGCCGTCGGCGGTCATGACGCCCTTGGGCGTGATCTTGGTGATCGCTTCGGTGATCAGTTGAACGTTTGGGCGCTTCAGCGCGCCAAGCCACACCCCATTGTCCAGAACCGCACGCTTTCCACCGACCGGGTAGGTTGGAACCACATTGGGGAGAAGGTCAGGGCGATCCTCGACTTGGGCGGCGAGAGCTTCGGCCACCATCTCGCGAAGCATCAAATTGGCGGCTCCGACCGCGGTCGACGGACCGTTCCAGCCCTCGTCGGCCTTGACCATCGGCAAGAAGCCCTCGGTGGTGATCCAGAAGAGCCAAAAGCGATACCATTTGTCGTAGTAGGGAATGTGATCGAGCAGCCACTTCATCCCTTCCGGCACGTCTTCGTGGTAGTGGGGGACGGGCAAACCCCAAGGCGGCGTTCGCTGAAAGACCTTCAGCTGCGCCACATCGGGAGCAATCTGCGGCACGAACTGGTAGGCTGAGGCGCCGGTCCCGATCACCGCCACGCGCTTTCCGGTCAGATCGACGTCATGGCGCCATTGCGCTGAGTGAAATGAAGGCCCCTCGAAAGTCCCAAGGCCAGCGATGGAAGGCATGCGCGGCTTATTGAGCTGACCCACCGCGGTGATCACGACATTGACCTCAAGGCGTTCTTCCCCGCCATCCTGGTCTTTCAGCGTCACGCGCCAGATTGAGCGGGCCTCGTCCCACGTCAGGCTCTCGACCCTCGTCTCAAAGCGAATGTGCTTCTTCAGATCGTACTTAGCGGCTACGCCGCGGAAATATTTCAAGAGCTCGGGTTGAGGCGAAAAATGCTGTGGCCAGGCGTGGTTCGGCTCAAAGGAATAGCTGTACATATGGTTGGAATTGTCGACCCTGCAGCCGGGATAGGTGTTCACCAGCCAGGTGCCTCCCACATCGGCGTTGGCTTCGACGATCTCGAACGGCGCGCCGGCCTGACTAAGGCGGATTGCGGCCAAGAGACCGGACATCCCCGCCCCGATCACCAAGACTTTCAGGTGGCGGGCGGCTTCCTTGATTTGCGGCTGATCAAACTGTGGGTCCTTGCTGCTTTTTCCCGCGATCGCCAGCTCGTCGATCAGGAAGTCCGCATAGGTCTCTGGGATCGGCTCACCGGCCACAAAATCCATCATTCGACGCAGCGTCGCATTGTCGGGTTTGGCGGCCCTGAGCTGGCCGTCGGAAAAATAGGCCGCGATCGTCGCTTTCGCCTTGGCGCGTATCTCTGCCTGGGCCTCTTCGGGAAGCCCGGTCTCTCCGCGCGAAAGGGGCGTGTAGACTGGCTTCCAATCTGAGCGAAGCCAATCGACGTCCCCGCTCATATGCACCATGGCTGCGACCAGGGCTGGCAGGTGCGCGACCTCCAGGGCCGCGTCGAGTTCAGCTTCGTCGCGCATGGCTTTTTCCCGCTATGTTATCGCTGATCAGCACCATGACTCCGCCCGGCCGCGGCTGTCATCTGGAAAGCATTTCACCCTGACATCGACGAACCTCCTCCAGGGTCGAGGGGTCCAGCTTCAAGCCCGACGCAAGCAAATTCTCGGTCAAGTGAGCTAGCCGCGTGGTGCCGACCACAGCGCAAGATATCCCCGGATTATTCAGCACATAGGCCAAGGCCGCCTGGGAGCCCGACATGTCGGCGAGGCGGTTTAGGAAACCAAAGCCCAAGCCCGCGCGGACCTCGCGCTGATGCCTCATCAAACCGCGCGCCGCATACCAAACGTCGCGGGGCGCCCTGAGCCGCCAGATCTTGGAGTTCGTGTGTCCCATGGCCAGCGGCATGCCAGCCAAGACCCCCTTGCCCGCAGCCGCAGCCTTGGAGATCAGAGGCTCTCGCTCGGGGCGAAGGACGTTGTAGTCGATCATCACCACATCGAATTCGGGCATCGCCGTCACGCCTTCGATCACCGTGGGATCGAAACTGTTGACGCCTAGGCATCGAATAAGGCCGCGCGACTTGAGGTTCGAAAGCGCCAACCGCAGGTCGTCCGTCAGATCTGAACCGGCCGGACCGTGCAGCTGAAGCAGGGGCAAGCAATCCAGCTTCAGATTGCGCAAGCTTTGCTCGACGCTGGCGACGATTGCGCCCACGGAGAAATTGCGACCAATTCGTCCCCGGTCCGCAAAGGTTCCGGCTTTCGTCGCCACGACGATCTTCGCAAGGTCTCGCCCCAGCAACGCGCGCCCAAGTCTGGGCTCGGCGTCACCGCCTGAGTAGCTGGCGCCGGTGTCAAAGAAGGTGACGCCCCCTTCCAAGGCCGCGTGCACCAGTCGCTGGGCCGCGGCCTCTGAAAACTGACGCTTTCCCCACCAACTGGCGGCTCCAAAGCCAATTTCGGAGACGCTCAGGCCCGTCAGACCGAGCTGGCGATGGAGCATTGCGACTAAGGCGTCTCGCCGGCGTCGGCGGCCACATAGTCCGGCTGAACCGCCTCACCGCGCAGCAGTCGTCCAAAAATCAACCGCACGACCACGAACACAGCGCCGGCGCTGGCGACGAGAACCACATGAACCAGCCAGAATTTTTCAGGCGACATCTTCTCAAGCAGCGCCCCTAGCATCCCCACCAAGGTGTTCCCCGCCCAAAGGTGCAGATAGTAGAGCCCCACGATAAAACCCGCTATTGCGCGCGGCGCAGCGCGCGAATAGAGCGCCAAACCGACCGGTAGGACGTTGGCGAAACCGATATCGTTGAGGAGGTGAAATCCGAGGAGCCAGCCGAAGGCGACCTTATGCCCGGTTGAAGTCGCGATCATCGCGCCCGCCACAAGACACATGACCCCGGCGGCTCCGGTGAAGCATCCGATCGCCAGCTTTCCGAGCTCATCCGGCTCGGGAAAGCGCTTGGCCCAGACCCGCCAGAACCAAACGACGAGCACGAGCATGGCCACTGAGACGACGGAATCGACCGAGACCAGCCACGTCGTCAGGACCGGGACCCCGAAGAGATGGCGATCCACGCTTGTGTCAGCCCACAAGAGATAGGCGTTAAAGATCTGATTGTTGCCGACGATCGAAAGCGCCAGGACCGGCAGCAGCAGAACCAGCAATATGACGACCTGCCACTCGCGACGGGTCATGGGCAGCTGCGCCGACCTGGCCAACGCGCGCGCCTTGGCTCCGCGCGGGGGATCGGGGGGCAGATAGCGGCGGCCAATCAGATAGACCACGAGGGAGACCAACATCCCGACACCGGCCGCGCCAAAGCCATAGTGCCAGGCCACCTTTTCACCCAGCGTGCCGGTGACCATCGGGCCGAAAATCACGCCGGCGTTGATCCCCAAATAATAGATCTGAAAGGCGTCGGCGCGGCGATTGTCAGCTTCGCCATATAGGCCGCCGACCTGGGTCGCGAGATTTCCTTTCAGGCAGCCGGCGCCAAGCATCAGGCATCCAAGGGCCAACAGGAAGGATTGGTCGAAGGCCATCAGGAAATGACCCAGCGCCATCAAACAGGCGCCAAGAATGACCGTGCGCGTGCGGCCCAGCAGATAGTCGGCCAAAAGGCCGCCAAAAATGGGCGTCAGATAAACTGTGCTCGAATAAAAGCCGTAGATCGCCGAGGCCAAGCCAACGACAGTGAGCACCTTGCCGCCGCCATAGGTGTGGGTGAAGAACGTCCGGGCCGCCTCAAATCCCGCAACATGTTCAACATGGCCTGGCAGCAAGAGCTGCTTGGTCATGTAGAGCACCAGCAGGGTCGTCATTCCATAGTAGGAGAAGCGCTCCCAGGCCTCGGTGAATGACAGGACCGCCAGCCCCTTGGGGTGGCCCATAAACGACTGGTCGTCAGCAGTGGCGGGTGCAGCGTTCATAGAATCTCCCCAGCAGTGAGGGAGTTACGCACGAAAGTTGACCGCAACGGAAGCCATCCGCGCACTCAGTGGGCCAAGAGCTTCATCTCACGATCCAGGACCGCAATAATTGTCTTCCAGGCGTCGGTCGTGGGAATGACCAGGTCGAAGTGGGCGGCGTTTGGAATGATTACCACGTCGGCCGAACCCCCAAGCTTGCGAACCATCTGCGCATAGTCGCGACCCGTATAGGGCGGCATGACGGGATCAAAAACGCCGTGCACCATCACCACCCGTGCGCTATTCGGCAAAAGCTCCGCAGGCGATGTGTCGGCATAGGGGGCGGCGCGATGGCCTGCGTCGACGAGGCGATCCAGCGTGTCGTCACCGCAGGGTAAGGCGAAGACCTTGCCCTGCCCCTTTAAATCGCCAATTCCAGCCAGGCTGATGACCGCCCCGATCTTCAACGGATCGCGAGTGTAGAGCGGGCTCGAAGCCGGCAAGCGGCTCCTTGCGGCGGCCCAAAGCGCAAGATGTCCTCCCGCCGAATGTCCAATTGCGATGACGCGCCCGACATCCAGGCCATATTTTGGAGCCTCGACGCCTAGCAGATCGACGGCTTTCGCCACGTCGAGGAAGGTGCCCGGGAACCCTGCGCCAGCCTCCCCGAGCTTTCGGTATTCGACGTTCCACACGGCATAGCCGCGCAGCGCCAGGTCGGCGGCAAGTGCGCTCGTCTGTGGAAAGCCCTCGTAATGCTGCAGAAAACAGCCCCCATGCAACAGCACGACAACCGGATGAGGCCCCTTGGTCTGGGGAAGGAACAACTCTGCGACCTGGGACGGCGCAGCGCCATAATGAAAGGTCTCGCTTGGCGCGCGACGCGGCTGCTTCATATAGTCGTCGAGACTGGCGGGCTCAGCCCATGCTGAGCCAGCCGCCAGCAACAAGCTCGCGACAATCGCCCATCGGATCATGAGGCGCGCCCTCGTGGAAAATGGTGGGCGGCGAGGGGTTCGAACCCCCGACCCTCTCGGTGTAAACGAGATGCTCTGACCAGCTGAGCTAGCCGCCCTTAGATTTGAGCTTCTAGACCAGGTCGGGCGACCTCTGGAAGATGCTCAGCCATTTAGAACTGATTTGAGCGCGTCACCGACACGAAACCGACAGGATCGTGAGGCGTTGCGCTTCACTGTTTCGCCGGTCCGCGGATTACGCGCGGTCCCCGCCGGCCGCTTGATCGGCACGAAACTGCCAAATCCCACCAGCCGAACTTCCTTCCCAGCCTTAAGGGAGCTCGAGACTGATGAAATGAAGGCGTCGAGCGCCTCCTTGGCCTGCGTCCTGTTCAATCCCGCCTTATTGGCCATCGCCTCGACGAGTTCCGCCTTCGTCATGTCCGTCCATCTCCCAGCACATTTCTTCTTATGGATAGGAGGGCCCCCAAGCGCCCCATGTGTCAGTTTTGAATTAAGGCCTGTCCAAGCTTGGTCGTCAAACGAGAGCGGCGCGGGAAGGCCTCCCGCGCCGCTTGTTGTCACAAGAAGTGATCAGTTCTTAGTGGGTCAAGACGGCTTCTTGGTCATTGTCGTCGACAACCGTGATCGCCGGGGCGTCGGCCTCGGACCAGGCGATCGCCACTGGAGCGCGGGTAAGCGCCTCGGCCAAGACCTCATCCATCGTCGAGACCGGTATGATCTCCATCTGCGCCTTCACGTTTTCCGGAATCTCAGCCAGGTCCTTCTCGTTCTCGGACGGTATCAGAACGACTTTGACCCCTGAACGAAGGGCGGCCAGCAGCTTTTCCTTCAGACCGCCGATCGCCGTGACGCGACCTCGCAAGGTCACCTCGCCGGTCATGGCGATGTCCTTGCGGATCGGGATGCCGGTCAGCACCGACACGATCGCCGTGGCCATGGCCGCCCCGGCTGAGGGACCGTCTTTGGGCGTGGCGCCGTCTGGCACGTGAATATGCACATCGGTGCGCTCGAAGCTCGGCGGCTCGATGCCAAACTTCGTGGCGCGGCTGCGAACGTAACTGTTCGCCGCCGAAATCGATTCCTTCATCACATCCTTTAGATTGCCGGTGACCGTCATGCGGCCCTTGCCCGGCATCTTCACCGCCTCGATCGTCAGGATATCGCCGCCGAAATCGGTATAGGCCAGGCCGGTGATGATCCCCACCTGATCTTCGGCGTCCATCTCGCCGTACTTGTATTTCCTGACGCCGGCATATTTGGCGAGCCGTTCTTCATCGATGGTGATCGATACGACGTTTTCCCGCGAGAGATCACGCACGGTCTTGCGGGCTAGATTTCCAAGCTCACGTTCCAACGATCGTACGCCGCTTTCGCGCGTATAGTAGCGGATCAGGTCGCGGATCGAGTTGTCTGGGACAATGAACTCCTCCGGCTTCAGTCCGTGGTCCTTCGTCAACTTGGCCAGGATGTGACGCTTAGCGATCTCGAGCTTTTCGTCTTCCGTGTAGCCAGGGATCCGAATGATCTCCATTCGGTCGAGCAAGGGCTGCGGCATGTTCAGACTATTCGCCGTCGTGACGAACATCACGGGCGACAAGTCGTAATCCACCTCGAGGTAATGATCAGCGAAGGTGGAGTTCTGCGAAGGGTCCAAGACTTCCAGCAAGGCCGAGGACGGATCACCGCGCCAGTCGGACCCCATCTTGTCGATTTCATCCAGGAGGAAGAAGGCGTTCGTGGATTTCGCCTTCTTCATCGACTGAATGATCTTACCGGGCATTGAGCCGATATAGGTCCGGCGATGTCCGCGAATTTCCGCCTCGTCGCGAACGCCGCCCAAGGAGACGCGGACAAATTCGCGTCCGGTGGCCTTGGCGATCGAACGGCCAAGCGAGGTCTTGCCCACCCCTGGCGGGCCCACGAGGCAGAGAATCGGACCCTTCAGAGAACCCACGCGGCTTTGCACCGCCAGGTATTCCAAGATCCGCTCCTTGACCTTTTCCAGGCCGTAGTGATCCCCCTCCAGGATGTCCTCAGCCTTCTGCAGGTCGATCGGCTTGATCTTCGCCTTGCCCCAAGGGATCGACAGCAGCCAGTCGAGGTAGTTCCGAACGACCGTGGATTCGGCTGACATCGGGCTCATGTTGCGCAGCTTCTTGAGCTCCGCCTCAGCCTTGGTCCGGGCCTCCTTGGAAAGCTTGACCTTCTTGATGCGCTTTTCGAGCTCGATCAATTCGTCGCGTTGATCGTCCTGCTCGCCCAGCTCGCGCTGAATAGCCTTCATCTGCTCGTTGAGATAATATTCGCGCTGGGTCTTCTCCATTTGGCGCTTCACGCGGTTACGGATTTTCTTTTCCGTCTGCATGACGCTGATCTCGCCCTCCATCAGGGCGTAGACCTTCTCCAGGCGCTTCACGACATTGAAGACTTCCAGAAGCTGCTGCTTTTCAGCGATCTTGACCGAGAGGTGGCTTGCGATCCGATCGGCCAGTTCGCCTGGGTTATCGATCTGGGGAATGGCCGCCAGCGCCTCGGGCGGCACCTTCTTGTTCAGTTTCACATAGTTTTCAAACTGCTCAACAACCGCGCGGCTGAGCGCTTCGGCCTCGGCGGAACCCACGCCATCCTCGGCCACATAGGCGATTTCCGCCTCGTAAAATTCCGCCTGGCCGGTGAAGCGCGAGACGCCGGCGCGCGCGCGGCCCTCAACCAGCACCTTGACTGTGCCATCAGGCAGCTTGAGGAGCTGCAAGACAGTGGCGACCACGCCCACGTCATAGATGCCCTCTGGGGCCGGATCGTCGTCGTCCTTGTCTTTTTGGGTGGCGAGCAAGATCTGCTTGCCCTCATTCTTCATCGCCTCTTCGAGGGCGCGTACAGACTTCTCGCGTCCGACAAATAGCGGCACGGGCTGGTGGGGGAACACAACGATGTCCCGCAGCGGCAAGATCGGCAGAATTTTAATCTCAGACATACGCCTCAACTCCTGACCGGCCACCTTGAACTTGCAGCCCGGTCTCCCGGATAGCGGTTACTCAGACGATGCGTCTGAGTCGGGCAATCCGTCCGTCCCCGCAGGCGACGGCTCTTAGGGATCTATGTGGACCGTTTTACCCAAGGTTCAAGCGGAGTAACGTCCTTGCGCGACACTGGGTCTCATCGCAGTTCACCTGCTAACTTAAGCGGGAAAGCCAGGTCCAGCGCGCAATTCCTTTGCTCCGACCCTTGGAGCCTATGTGGGGAAAGGCGCCAAAATTCTCAAGACGCCGTCATTTCCAGGGCTTCTTCGACGAAATCCATCCGGTCCTGGCCGAAGAACATCTCATCGCCAACGAAAAAGGACGGCGCCCCAAAGACCCCCCGCGCGATCGCCTCCTGTGTTGTCCGTTTCAGTTGCGCCTTCACTTCAAGTCGTTCGCTGAAGGCTTGAAATTCGTCGGGCTCAACGCCGGCTCGACGAACCACCGCCGCAAGCTGGGCGGGATCACCGAGGTTTTTGGGCGCGCGCCACATCGCGTCGAACACAAGATCGCAATAGGTCAGGAAGCGCGTGTCATCGATTAAGCCGGTCGCGCCGCGCATCAGATGCAGGGTGTTTATCGGGAAATGCGGATTGAAATTGAACTCCGTTTGGTAGCGCTTGGCCCAGCGCTGAAAGTCAACGCCGGTCCAACGCCCCTTGGCGGGAATTGCGGCTGGCGAAGCATTTCCGGTCGCCTTGAAGACCGCGCCCAGCAGCATTGGCGAATATTGTACATGGGCGCCGGTCCGCTGCACCAACTGCGGCAGTCGCTTGTAGGCCAAATAGCTGGCGGGACTGCCGAAATCGAAAAAGAACTCCACCGTCCTTGGCATGCTCACCAAGCCTCCATCCAGGGTCGCAGATCGAGCTCGTGGGTCCAGGCGTCGCGCGGCTGCGAATGCAAGGCCCAATAGGCCTCAGCGATATGATCGGGGTTGAGAACGCCATCCTGCGCCTTTTGAGCGTATCGATCTGGAAAGTTCTCAGCGATCCACGCGGTGTCGATGGCGCCATCGATAATAGTGTGCGCCACGTGGACGCCTCTTGGGCCAAGCTCGCGCGCCATGCTTTGGGCCACCGCTCTGAGGCCGTGTTTGGCTGACGCAAAGGCTGCAAAGCCCTCGCGACCACGAACGCTTGCGGTTGCGCCGGTGAAGAGGATCGTTCCGGCTCCGCGCGGCGTCATATGTTTGGCGGCTTCCCGCCCCGCCAGAAAGCCTGCAAAACAGGCCATCTCCCACACTTTCAGAAATACGCGACTGGTGGTCTCGACGATCGGAAAGCGAACATTTGCGCCGATGTTGAACACACAGACCGCGATCGGCCCGATCTCGGCTTCCACCTTCTCGAAGAGCGCCGTCATTTGCGTCTCCTGGCGCGCATCCGCCCCGAAGGGATGGGCCTCGCCGCCGAGATCGCGAATGGCTGCGGCCAAGGGTTCAAGCTGGTCAGCGTGACGACGCACGATCACTGCGGCGTAACCTTCCCGGGCAAATCGCCTTGCAATCGCCCCGCCAAGCGCATCACCCGCCCCGATTACGATGATCGCTTGCTTGGCCATCAAAAGACTAGATGACGATCACGCTGCACAGGCAAGCCCACAACTTTGGATAGTTGAACTCGCCGTCACATCTTTGCGCATTCCCGCAACAAGCTTGCGGAATGCGCCGTCAGCGATCGCCAATAGGCGGTGATCGCGCGACGCTTAGCGCCGCAATCAGCGCCGCGGCCACCGATGCGATGGCTGCAGCGACCATCGCAAGGCGATAGCCCGCAGCGATGGCCGTTGGATTTGCGTCGTCGACCACAAAACCCACGAGGGCTAAAGCGAAGAGACCTGCGGTGCGCGCAACGGCGTTATTGATCCCCGCCGCAGCGCCTCCATCAGCGTCATCGACAGCGCCAAGCACCGCGTCGGTTAGGGGCGCGACGGCGATCCCCATACCCAGCGCCAGCACCGCCAACCCCGGAAAAACTGAGGTCCAGTAGCCTGCAGCGCGTGAGAACATCGCCAGCAGGCCAAATCCCGCTCCCGCCGCCAGCGGCCCTGCGATCAACATCGGGCGCGCACCAATATGCGAAGCGACGCGCCCGGCGATCGGCGACAACGCCGCCAGTCCCAGCGACAACGGCAATAAGGCCGCCCCCGCCGCGGAGGGTCGATAACCATGACTGCGGATCAACGCAAACGGCAGCAGGAAGAGCGCGCCTCCAAGCGCTGCATAAAGCACAAAGGTGAGCACATTCACCCCCGAGAAGGTCCGGGACCTGAAAAGCGTCAGCGGGGTCATCGGGTTGGCCGCTTTGGCTTCAATGACCAGGAACGCAACGAGCGCTGCAACGCCAAGACCGCTCACCGAAACGACCATAGCGTCAGCCCCATGCTTGGGAGCTGCCGTAAGGGCCCATGTGGTCGCCGCCAGCCCAAAGGTGACGGCCGCAGCGCCGGCGAAGTCCACAGGCCCTGAGCGTGCGCCCTTGGTCTCATGCGCATGGGCCCAAACCAGCCAGACCGCGACGAAAGCCACCGGCAGGTTGATGAAGAACACCGCACGCCAGGAGATCATCTGGGTAAGCCAGCCGCCCAGCACTGGCCCCACCGCAGTAGTGAGACCGCTGGCGCCGGCCCAGATACCGACCGCGCGGCTGCGGCCCCTGGCGTCGTAGGCTGCGCCCAACAAAGCCAGGCTGGCCGGCGTGAGCAGGGCTGCGCCTACACCCTGCACCGCGCGCGCCGCCACAAGGATCGTCAGGTTCGGAGCGAACCCGCAGAGCGCCGAGGCCAGGCTGAAGAGCAGGACACCGCTTGCGAACACCCGTTTGCGCCCATATCGGTCCGCCGCCGCCCCACCCGCCAGAACCAAGGCCCCCAGCATCAGGCCATAGGCGTTCATGATCCATTGGGCTGCTGCAAATCCGCCGCCCAGGCTCTGCAGGATCACGGGCAACGTCAGGTTCACCGCGGAGCTGTCGATGAACGCAAGTCCCGACCCCAATACGGCGCCGGCAAGCACCCACCCTGGCGCGCTGGACGGTTCAACGCCGCCATGTGCAGCGTGGGCGACCGCCCGATCGCAGGGAGAGTGCAAAGCGCTCACGGGCCGTTCGGATCGCGGAAATTGAGTTCGATCGTCACGCCGTTGAGGTCGGTCACGAACATTTGGCGAATGCCGCCGTTTGGCGCGGCGGCGGCTTCATAGGCGATGCCAGCGGCGTCAAGTCTGCGCGCCGCTGCCTCATAGTCGTCGATGGCGAAGGCGAAGTGATCGAGCGCCGAACCGCGGCTGGCCGCGCCTGCCCGGTTCACCTCCACCAAATGTACGACGTCCTTATCGCCTGCGTAGAGCCAGACGCCGCCGAAGGAGAAATCCGGACGCCAGCCCACGGTTAAGCCGAGCACGTCGGTAAAGAACGCCTGGGTTTTCGCCAGATCCGTCGTGCGAATGTTGATGTGATCGAGATCGACGATCGCCACGGCCGGGGCTCCTCTTGCTGAGCTGCGACTTCAGCTGTTCTGGGCGAAAGTCGCAAGGTCGCCTGAATAGAAAGCCGTGGTTCTCAGTTCGGTTTGAGATTCATTCTCAGTTCTGAGCGGACGTCTACTCGCGCTCCGCGTCTCTCGCCGATCCGACGGGGTCTCAGGGCCACGGATGTCTCAGTGATTTTGCGCGGCGCCTGCGTGACGTCCCCGACGTGATGAGCTGCATGACGGTGAAGGTGGCCAGTGGTGTGATTGAAGCCCCCTGCTCACTGAAAGCCAATGCTGTCTGTGAGGCGCGGGACAGGCACGATGCTTCGACAGCCGCACGGTTGACCAGCCCGCCATCGTGGGTCCCACATCGCCTGTTGCGCCGGCTTGCGTGGTTTAGCGCGCAACCCTTGAGGTCAGCCGAGGTATCGGAACTTCAGAACCCGGGGGTTTGGAACCAGCTGAACCTGGAGACTTAGGCGGCGCCGCCCTTGTCTCGACGTTCAGCGTAGATAATCAAGGGCTGGGCGCGGCCTTCGACCACTTCTGCATTGACCACGACTTCTTCGACGCCATCGTAGGTCGGCAGTTCATACATGGTGTCCAACAGAATAGCTTCGAGGATCGAGCGAAGTCCGCGCGCGCCGGTCTTTCGCGTAATGGCCTTTCGCGCCACAGCGTTCAGCGCATCGTCGGTAAACGTCAGGCCGACGTTTTCCATGTCGAAGAGACGCACATACTGCTTCACGAAGGCGTTCTTGGGCTCTGTGAGGATTTTCACCAGGGCCTTCTCGTCAAGATCGTCCAGCGTCGCGATCACAGGCAAGCGTCCGACAAATTCGGGAATCAAGCCGAAGCGCAACAGATCATCGGGCTCGACCTGGCGGAAGATTTCGCCGGTTCGCCGTTCGTCGGGGTCGGAGACCTTCGCCCCAAAGCCGATCGACGCCCCCTGCCCGCGTGCAGAGATTATCTTCTCCAGACCTGCAAAGGCGCCCCCGCAGATGAAAAGGATGTTGGTGGTGTCGACCTGCAGGAACTCTTGTTGTGGATGCTTGCGCCCGCCCTGCGGCGGCACCGAGGCGACGGTGCCTTCCATGATCTTCAGGAGCGCCTGTTGAACGCCCTCGCCGGAGACATCGCGCGTGATGGAGGGGTTGTCTGACTTGCGGCTGATCTTATCGACTTCATCGATGTAGACGATGCCGCGCTGGGCGCGTTCGACATTATAGTCGGCGGCCTGCAACAATTTCAGGATGATATTCTCGACATCTTCACCGACATAGCCCGCCTCGGTGAGGGTCGTTGCGTCGGCGACAGTGAACGGAACGTCGATGATTCGCGCCAATGTTTGGGCGAGCAGCGTCTTTCCCGTGCCGGTCGGCCCGATCAGCAGAATATTCGCCTTGCCCAGTTCGACGTCATTATTCTTCGTCGCGTGGTTCAGGCGCTTATAGTGATTATGCACCGCGACCGAGAGGACCTTCTTGGCGTGATCTTGTCCAATGACGTAATCGTCAAGAACCTCACGGATTTCCTTAGGTGTCGGAACACCGTCCTTCGACTTCACAAAGGAAATCTTATGTTCTTCGCGGATGATATCCATGCACAGCTCAACGCATTCATCACAGATGAACACGGTCGGGCCCGCAATAAGCTTGCGGACTTCATGCTGGCTCTTGCCGCAGAAAGAGCAATACAATGTGCTCTTGGAGTCCCCGCTTGCGGCCTTGGTCATGATCGGTTCTCACTCTCTAGGCGATCCAACAGGCTTCTTAGCCCTGATCGCCCCACGGACGTCACCGCCCTATCAATGCAGAATACGCGCCGCGGGTTGTCTAAGTCTTGACAATCCTCGATCCCGCCCAGGATCACAACCCTTGCCGCTCCGTCGCGACAATTCGCAGCGCGATGTCCGCTATGTAGACGAAACGCATTCTTAGATGGGATTTTGGCCGAAATGGCACAAGACCAGCCGGCCGTCGAGAGGGACGATAGGGCTTCAGGCGGCGCACCGATCGTGGCCTTCGATTTTGATGGCACACTGACAGTCCGCGACAGCTTTCTGAGCTTTCTGAAATGGCGTGCGGGGGCCGTTCGCCACGCGCTTGGCCTGCTGCGCCTCGCCCCGGCAGCCGGCGCCTATCTGTTCCACCGCGACAGGGGGAGGCTTAAGGCCGCGGCGGTTCGAGAATTCCTAAGGGGCGCGCCACGCCAACGCCTGGAAGCCGAGGCGCAGGAATTCGCCGAAAAATTCTCAAAGCATCTTCTGCGTCCCGACGCGGTTGCGACATGGAGCCGCTGGCGCGATCAGCAAATGCGGCTGGTGATTGTAACCGCCTCGCCTGAAATCATCGTAGGCCCCTTCGCACGCGCCCTCGGGGCCGATCACTTGATCGGCACGCTGCTGGCCTTCGATTCGCGTGACTGCGTGGCCGGTGGCCTGGGCGGCCCAAATTGTCGTGGTCCCGAAAAGGTCACCAGATTGGCTCAGCTATTTGGACCCGACTTTGAGCTCAAGGCGGCCTATGGCGATACAAGCGGCGACCGTGAAATGCTGGCGGTCGCTGAAATCGCCGGCTACCGGGTTTTCAAAGGCGCACCATGAGACACGCCCGAGATCACGATCTGGACCGGCTGGAGCCATTGCTGGCGCAACTTCGCAGCTTGCCAGGCCTCAAGGAAAAGTCGCGGGGCTGCTTCTATCTGAAATCCAAAGGGTTTCTGCATTTCCATGAGGACCCCAAGGGATTGTTCGCCGACCTCGCCCTAGGCCCTAATGGCGATTTTCAGCGCATGGACGTCACAGACACAGAAGGCCAAGCGGCGCTGCTCGCCGCTGCGCGGCGTCATCTCGAGAGTTTGTGCTGACGCAAGAAGGGGGCGAGGCGTCACAGATCGCGCGCTCCGCGCCCCAGAGGCGGCGGCCTATTCTTCGGTCTCGCGCTTTTCCCAGACATGGTCGACGATGCCCCAGGCCTTGGCCTCGTCAGCCGTCATGAAGCTATCGCGGTCAAGCACGCTCTCCACGGTCTCGACCGTCTGGCCGGTATGCTTGGCGTAGAGCTCGTTCAAGCGCTGCTTGGTCTTGATGATGTCTTCGGCGTGGCGCTCAATGTCAGACGCCTTGCCCGAAAAACCGCCAGACGGCTGATGCACCATGATCCGCGAATTGGGCAGCGCGATCCGCTGGCCCTTTTCTCCCGCCATCAGCAGGAACGAGCCCATGGATGCGGCCATGCCCAGACAAAGGGTGATCACCGGGCTCTTGATATATTGCATGGTGTCGTAGATCGCCAAGCCAGAGGTCACCACCCCGCCGGGCGAGTTGATGTACATCTGAATTTCCTTCTTGGGGTTCTCCGCCTCCAGGTGCAGGAGCTGGGCGCAGATCAGTGCGGCCATCCCATCCTCGACAGGACCCGCCAGGAAGACGATCCGATCCTTCAGGAGCCTGGAAAAGATGTCATAGGCGCGCTCGCCCCGGCTCGTCTGTTCGACGACCATCGGCACGAGGCCTAGCGCGGTGGTGACAGGGTCACGCATATTGAAGAAGTCCTTCTTGGAGTCTTTGGCGAGCCTGCCGATGGCCCGTTCCTGCAGGATATCGCGTGCCACGGGCGCCGGCGCAAGGTGATGTGAGCGCGCTCTTCAGAAGCACATCAACTGTCCGGCGCAAGCCGCAGATGAGTTGTCCGGTGAATTTCGCCCATGCAAAGACGCCGCGCGCGCCCGTTCAGAGGACTTTTTTGCGCTTTCCCATAGGTAATGGGACCCCAGGGCTTCGTTTCAACCTTGCGCTTGGGCGACGCCTGGCCATGGTGGCGTAATCGCGCAGGGGGGATTTATGAACTTCAAACTGATGGTGCTGGCCGGTGTGGTGGTCCTCCTGGGCGCACCGGCCTGGGCGGCGCCGAAGGCGCCGGCGAAAGACCCTCAGGTCTGGTCCGCAGCTCAGGCGGACAAGGCTGAGGAGTTGCGGCTCCTGGAGCAGGTGGTCAACGTCGATTCGGGAACCGGCGATGTCGCCGGCGGCCGCAAGGTGGCCGCGATCCTGGGGGCGCGCCTGAAAGCCATGGGATATTCGCTGGAGACCGTGAAGGCCGAAGCCGACGGGCTTGCCGAGAACACGGTCGCCACGCTTTCCGGCGCCGGCAAGGGACGGATCCTGTTGATCGGCCATATCGACACGGTGTTCCCCGCCGGGACGGTGGCCCAACGGCCCTTCCACATGGACGCTGAGAAAGCCTATGGCCCTGGCGTCTCCGACGAGAAGGGCGGCGTCGTCGAAGGGATTTACGCCCTTCAGATCCTGCATGACCTCGGCTTCAAAGACTTCAAACAAATCGTCTTTCTGATCGAGACTTCCGAAGAACGCGGCTCGCCGGGCTCGCGCAAGCTCATCGATCGGCTGTTGCACGACGCCGACGTCGAACTGAACCTTGAGCCGGGCGACACGCCAGATGCGCTGACGGTCTGGCGTAAGGGGGGTGAGACCTTCCATATCGACGTCCAGGGCCGCGCCGCTCACGCCGGCATCGCCCCGCAAGAAGGCCGTAACGCCGCCCTCGAGCTGATCCACCAGATTCAAGCTGACGACGTCTTTCCAAAATCGGGCGACGGGCTGACCGCCAATCTCACCGTCATGGAAGCCGGCACGCGAGGCAACATCATCCCAGATCACGCTTCGGCGCAGATCAACGTGCGGGTTCGAGACAAGGCCGACTATGGACGGGTTCAAGCCGCTCTTGAGAAGAACGCGCTCACCACCTTGATACCGGACACGAAGGTCACCGTGACGGGGGAGCCTTCCTATCCGCCCTTGGCGGTCAATCCTGCAACCGAGGCCCTGGCCAGCCAAGCGCAGAACATCTACGCCGGTCTCGGCCTGACGATCGCGCGCAGCGGCAACGGCGGCTCCTCAGAATCCGCCCTGGCCTACGAGGCGGGCATAGCAGCCCTCGATGGCCTTGGCCCAGCCGCCGGCGGCTTCCACGCCCCAAGCGAATATCTGTTGCTGGGGACGGTGACGCCCAGGCTCTACCTGCTGACCAAACTCATCGAAGAGCTCGGGCGCGCTCCACCGTCACGCCTGAAATAGGCCCGCGATCAGGCGGAAATCCGGTCGAGCCATTCCTTGAGGATCGGAATGACTTGTTCTGCGGGCGCATAGCCGCGGGTGACGACACCAAAAACGCCCTCGTCATTGGGTCCGGCGACTAGGGTCGGAAATCCCGTCACGCCCGCACGCTGGGAGATGGCGTAGTCGCGCCAGGTCTCCTGCTTGGCTGCATCGCTGGCCCAGGCTTCCAGGAAAGCATCGGCATCAATTCCAAGCTCGTCGGCGATCTCAAGCAGCACCGCTTGGGTCGTCACGTCTCGCCCCTCGGCGTAAAAGGCCTGCTGGGCGCGCACCAAATAGGCTGCAGCCATCTCTTCGCCATCACGCCTTGCAACCACCACGGCGCGGGCGGCGGGATCTGTGTCATATATGAAGCCGGGCGCGGACATGCCCGAGCCGTTGAACGCAAGTCCGGTGGCGTCTTGCACATTGGTCCAGTGGTCGACGATCTCGAGCTTGGCCTCCTCAGTCATCGGCTTTTCTGCGCCGGGCCTAAGACCTCCCATCACAATACGAACCGGAAGGCTGCGGCCGAACGTGCGGCGAATATTCTCGACGACGGGAGAAAACCCGTAGCACCAGGAGCACATCGGGTCGGAGAAGTAGATAAGATGGGGCGTGATCATGGCGGGGCGCCTCCGAGCGCTCAAGCATTGCAGGAGACTGGCGATTGGTCACCTGGTCTCCCTTCACCTTTGTTGATTTCTGAGCCACTTTCCCGCGATGGCCCACGACCACCACGACCCCTCCGATCATCACCACGATCATCACCATGATCACGGGCACGGCCAAGAGCCGCCTTCGGATATGGCGCTGCGCGTCAAGGCGCTGGAATCCCTGATGGTGGAGAAGGGGCTGGTCGATCAGGCCGCGCTGGATGCTATCGTCGATCACTTCGAGCACAAGGTGGGACCGCGCAATGGCGCGCGCGTCGTCGCGCGCGCCTGGACTGACCCAGCCTACAAGGCCCGGCTGATGGAGAACGCCACCGCTGCAATCGCCGAGCTCGGTTACAGCGGCGGCCAGGGCGACCACATGGTGGTTGTTGAGAACACCCACGACATCCACAACCTCGTCGTTTGCACCCTGTGCTCCTGCTATCCCTGGCCGGTGCTGGGTCTGCCGCCAGTCTGGTATAAATCTGCGCCTTACCGCTCGCGCGCCGTGATAGATCCGCGCGGCGTCCTAAGAGACTTCAATGTCGCACTGAGCGACGAGATCGAAGTCCGTGTCTGGGATTCGACCGCTGAGATCCGATACCTGGTCTTGCCCCAACGCCCCGCCGGGACGGAGCACCTTGATGAAGAGGCCTTGGCGGCCCTGGTGACCCGCGACGGCATGATTGGAACCGCGCAGCTATGAACGGCGTCCACGACATGGGCGGCATGCAGGGCCTTGGCCCGATTGAGCCCGAGGCCGAAGGTCAGGTTTTTCATCACCCATGGGAAGGCCGGGTCCACGCCTTGAGCCTGGCCTCCCCCACCCGGTCCAATATCGACGCGGGTCGCCACCAGCGCGAACTCATCCCAGGCGCGACCTACCTGACGATGACCTACTATGAAAAATGGTTCCGATCCTTAGGCGACCGTCTCCTCCAGCAAGGTCATCTGACGCGCGAAGAACTCACCAGCGGCCGCCCCGACCCCGATCTTCCCAGAGCAACACCAAGGCTCGTGGCCGATGCGGTCGAAGCTACGCTCGGGCGAAGCGGATCATACGTTCGAAAGACCTCAGCCCCGCAGATCTTCCAGCCAGGTCAATCGGTGCGCGCCCGAAATATCCATCCCAACGGCCATACCCGCTTGCCGCGCTATGTGCGCGGACGCCTGGGCTTGATCGTTCGAATGAACGGAGCCCACGTCTTCCCCGATTCGCACGCTCACGGTCACGGCGAGGATCCAAGGCCGCTCTATACGGTTCAATTTCGCGCCCGGGAACTTTGGGGATCGCAGGCAAGCGCCAGGGACAGTGTGTTTCTAGATCTTTGGGAGCCCTACCTTGAACCCGCCTGACCTCAGCGCCACCCCGGGTGTTCCAGCTGACCAGACAGGCCCGGTCTTCGCTGAACCGTGGCAAGCCCAGGCCTTCGCCCTGGCCTTGCAGCTTCATGCCGCCGGCCTCTTTACGTGGACGGAATGGGCCCAAGCGCTCTCGGCCCGCATCAGCGCGGCCGCAGATCAGGATGACGGCTCACGATACTATGAGCATTGGCTCCAGGCGTTGGAGGACATTGCGACCCAAAAGGCCCTGGTCACGCAAACCGCCTTGGGCCAGCGCAGACAGGACTGGATCGCAGCCTATCGGCAGACTGCGCATGGTCGTCCGGTGACGCTGGCGCCAAACGCCTAGCTGCGACGCATGGCGGACTTGGCTTCCCGCTTGGCGCGGGCTTCGGCCTTAGCCGCGGCTTTGCGGTCCTTGCGTTCCTGCCGCTTCATCTCGAGCTGAGCTTCTTCGTTGTTCGCCAAGGCCAAACGCGCGGCTTCGGCGGCGGCTTCGGCCTGCAGGCGCGCGGCTTCCTTTTCGGCTGCGCGCTTGGCGCGAACCTCTTCAACCTCCCGGGCCTTGCGCTGGGCGCGGGTCTCAAAGACCTCAGGCTTAATGGTCGGCTTCGGCTTGAATTTCTCGAGCAGGGCTTTGCGGGCTTCGGCCTGGGAGCTCAGGCGTTCGTTGAAGCCCCCGATCTTGGACTCTCTCATCGCGACTTTCGTATGGGATTGGACGTCGAGCGGGATAGGCCCGCCAAGCGAGGTTAAATGCGAATATCAGCCGACGATATCGGCTTCGTTAAAAAATTGAGCGATCTCAAGCGCAGCGTTTTCTTGGCTGTCGGAACCGTGGACAGAATTTTCTCCAACGCTCTTAGCGAAAAGCGCCCGGATCGTGCCAGGAGCCGCCTCACTGGGGTTTGTCGCCCCCATGACTTCGCGATACTTCGCCACAGCATTGGGGCCTTCCAGCACCTGAACGACGACGGGCGCCGACATCATGAATTCGACAAGCTCGCCATAGAAAGGCCTTGCGGCGTGGACTTCGTAGAACGTCTTGGCCTGGGCTTCGGTCATCTGGATGCGGCGCTGAGCGACGATCCTTAGTCCTGCGTCCTCGATCACAGCGTTGATCTTACCGGTCAGGTTTCGTTCGGTCGCGTCCGGCTTGATGATCGAGAAGGTGCGTTCGGTCATGGGTCTCTTTGCTTGGTAGGACGAAAATGGATGGCGCAGCGCGCCGCGAAGTGGCGGGCTCTATACCCGCCCCGTCGCCGCTAGCCAAGGCGCTGCTGTGCGACGCTTGATAGTTGATCGACATGACGCCGGCGCGACGGTCTGCTATGCACCCGCCCGGTCAGGCTGCGGCGCGGCTTCTCTTCTCTGACCACTCCACCCTCCCGCAGGTCCGGCGTTGCTGGTCCGCGCCCCGTTTCGCGAACCCATCATGCTTCAAATCAAAGATCTCGTATTCGACGCCTGGGGCCGCCGGTTCTTCGATTCGGCCACCGTAAGCCTGCCCAAGGACGCCAAAGTCGGCCTGGTTGGACGCAATGGCGTCGGCAAGTCGACACTCTTCAAACTGATCTTGAACCAGCTCGTCGTCGGATCAGGCGAGATCGGCTTGCCGCGTGCGGCCCGCATCGGCTCAGTCGATCAGGAACATCCTGCGACAGCCATTCCGCTTTTGGAGACCGTGCTGGCCGCCGATGTGGAGCGCGCCCTGTTGCTCAACCAGCTCGACACGGCCCCGCCGGAAGAGCTTGGCGATATCTATAACCGGCTCATCGAGATCGACGCTGACCGCGCGCCTTCGCGCGCCGCTGAGATCCTCGCGGGTCTGGGCTTTTCGAACGCCGACCTGTCACGTCCAATGGCTGAGTTTTCAGGCGGTTGGCGAATGCGCGTGGCCCTTGCAGCCTCGCTTTTCGCCGCGCCTGACCTGCTGCTGCTCGACGAGCCGACCAACTATCTCGACCTTGAGGGGGCTCTTTGGTTGGAGGCGCGGCTCAAAAAATATCCGCACACGGCCATGGTCATCAGCCATGATCGCGAGCTGCTCAACAACTCCGTCGATCACATCTTGCATCTGAAGGACGGCAAACTCGACCTCTACGTCGGCGGCTACGACAATTTTGAGACCCAGGTCACCGAGAAGCTTCGCCTGCAAGAGGCGATGCGGGTCAAGATCGAGGCCAAGCGCGCGCACATGCAGTCCTTCGTCGACCGCTTCGGGGCCAAGGCCTCCAAGGCGACCCAGGCCCAGTCGCGCCTGAAGATGATCGCCAAGCTGCCGCCGGTCTCCAATATCATCGAAGACCGCGTCGCCCCCTTCACCCTTCCCTCGCCCGAGCGTCCCCTGCCGCCGCCATTGATCAGGCTGGAAGACGCCAATGTGGGCTATGGCGGGGCGCCAATTCTTCGCAAGTTGAACCTACGCCTTGATATCGATGACAGAATTGGTCTGCTGGGGGTCAATGGAGCCGGCAAATCGACATTCGCCAAGCTGGTCGCCGGCGCCCTTCAGGTCGAGACCGGAACCCTGTTGCGCTCGTCGCGGCTGAAGGTCGGCTGGTTCCATCAGCATCAAATCGAAGCGATGGACCCCACCGATACGCCGCTTGAAATCATCCGCCGCGCCATGCCGCAGGCTGCAGAATCGCAGCGACGCTCCAAACTCGCTCAGTTCGGCTTGGGTTTTGAAAAGGTCGAAACCACCGTCGCAAATCTTTCAGGCGGTGAACGCGCACGCCTCCTGCTGAATATGGTGGCGATGGAGGCCCCTCACCTGCTGATCCTCGACGAACCGACCAACCACCTGGATATCGACAGCCGGCGCGCCTTGCTGGATGCGCTCAATGACTACGAAGGCGCCGTAATCCTGATCACCCACGACCGCTCGCTCATGGAGCTCGTCGCAGATCGCCTTTGGCTCGCCGCCGACGGCGGTATCGAGCCCTTTGACGGAGACATGGAAGACTACGCCAAGTTCGTCCTTGACCGTGCGCGCGTCTCGGCGCGCGCCCCCACTCAGGTTGGTGAACCGCAACCTTCGGCCCCGCCGCCCGCCCAAAGGCCATCGCTGCGCGCCAAGGTCCCAACAGGGACCGCGCGGCGACGCGCCGAGGCCGCTGAGGCCGTCTTGGCGCGCGCATCCCGATCGCTCGCCGAAATCGACGCCAAGCTTACAGATCCTCAGACCTTCTCAAGCGACCCTGCCCAAGCTGCGGACCTGGGTCGCAAGCGCGACCTGGCCCAGGCCGCGGTCAATGAGGCCGAGCAGGAATGGCTGGCGGCGCAGGAGGCCTATGAGGCGTTGACGGCGGTTTCCTGAACGCCCGCGTCCATCGACGTCGTCGCCAGCGGGCGGGTCTCGTGAATGCGGGTGATGTCGAGTTCTAAGAAGCCGCCCGGCAGGTCACGCAGGATGTCGGCGAAGACATGACCGAAGCGAACGTCCTCCTGGCGATAGGTTTTACGGTCGTTGACGGGCGATGAGATGGCTTCATCAAAGCCGGTGATCGAAACCATCAGCGTCGGCGCTTCCGCCGCAAGCCGCGCATCGTTCAACCCGTAGAGCGGGCTCTCCTCGTCGATCAGGTGGATCAAGGTCCAGGAGAACATCAGGAGCGGAATGCTGTGGCGGACGAGCTTCAGCTCGCTGAACCGGCGCATGTGCGTCTCGCCCACCGGCTCATCGCGAAGAAAGCTGATCCGTGCGGTCACCTCGCTCAGCGCTTGCAATCGACGGCTGGCGACACGCACCATCAGGGCCTGGCGGCCTTCATAGGGGGAAACCACCGCGACTTCGCTGAAGACCAGGCGTGCGCGGGGCCGCGCAAATCGCGCGAAGAACGCCCCGGTCACCAGGGCCGTCAGAAACATCCCGACAAAGATCTCGATCGTGGCCACGATGTGACCGTAGAGCGTGGCCGGCGTCATGACCCCATAGCCGACTGTCGCCAAGGTCTCGACACTGAAAAAGAAGGCGTCGCCGAACGCCCCTGGCCGAGCATTGCTGATCGAACCCGGAACCAGCCAGAAGACTCCCGCAAACAGCAGGTTCATTGAAAGATAGGCGATCAGCACCGCCACAATGAATGTGGGCCAGCGCATCGCCATGATCAGATAGTAGGGGTCCTCAAGGCTGAAGCGGCTCACCCCAACCTTGATCGCTGTCAGGCCTCTTAGGTTGATGCGGGGAGGCGGAAGCTTCACCGCCCTTGACTACCACGGCGTTTCCGACGCGTCGCGAGCCTGTTTGGCGCGACGTCTCAGCATCAGGTGATGTGCTTGGGGCTTATCGGGTCGCTTCCTGGGAAGGTTTCCTCGATGGCCTCGTCGAGCAGGGCCTCCTGCCGATTGCGGACGCTTTTTTCCCGCGCCTCCATATGGTCGTGCTTGCGACCGTGCTTGAGCGGTTCGACCCGGCGCGCGTGCGGAGTTTCGATGTGGCGTTCTTCGTGTTTTGGAGACGCCTCAACGGCCATGTCCGCATTTGCGCCCCCAGACCCGTGGGTGAATGCGCGTCTAGCAACCTCGTCTGGCTCTTTGCGCGACATGACGCCGACCCTTCGATTAAAATCCCAGGATCATGGAAACCAGCGCCGCCGGGGTTCAGTTCCCCAAGTTTGTCAGCTGTGATCTGCAATGGCGGTCTGTCTCAGCCTACCGACTCAACGGAAACTTCACCGCACAGTGATCCGGACCGACGCGCCTCGCCCTGCTCAGTCAACGCCCGTCGAGGTCGCGTCAGGCCGCGGGCAGGCGATGGGCCGACACCGGTTCGCGCACTGGATCCAGCTTGCGCTTCGCGTGGTGCCGCCGGTGATGTTGATCGCCGCCATCTGGGTTCTTTGGCGCGAGTTTCACAAATTGAGCTTCACCGCTGTCAGTCACCACATGGCCGCATGGGGCTGGCATGCGATCTTGGACACCTTGGCGCTCTCCATCGTCAGTTTTTTGCTTATGGGGGGCATCGAATGGGTTGGGCTGCGCTGGACCGGCGCAAAAGTGCCCTTTGGCGCCACCCAGTTCGGCTCCTTCCTGGCCAACGCCATCGCCCATGCGATCGGCGCCAACCTGTTGATCTCCAGCGCCGTGCGCGCGCGCCTCTATGATCGCCATGGCGTCACCCTCACCCAGGTGGCGGGCACGACCCTCTTTGCGGCGATGGCTTTCGCCGTCGGCTTGGGCGCGCTTTCCGGCGCGGGCCTGCTTTTGGCTTCCAAAAGCGATCTTGCGCGCACGGCCATTGCGCCGGCGATGGCCAGGACCCTGGGCGTCGTCCTGGTGACGCTCGCAGGCGGATACGTCATCCTTTGTGCGCTTCGACGGCGTCCTATCAACGCCTTTGGGCGAAGCCTCACCCTGCCCAGCGCCACCGACGCGGCGGCGCAGCTGGTGTTGGGGGTCGTCGACAACGCCATCGCTGCAGCGATTTTGTGGATCCTGCTACCGACGGCGGGGCCGAGCTATGTCAGCTTTGTGGGCGCCTACGCCGTCGCCTGCATCGTCGGCCTGGCGTCCTCGGTGCCCGGCGGCGCAGGGGTCTTCGAAAGCGCCATGGCCGCACTTTTGCCCAACGTGGAGCCCGCCGCCTTGGCCGCGGCGTTCCTCGGCTATCGTCTGTCCTACTATATCTTGCCGCTCATCCTGGCGGCGATCGCCTTGGGTGTTGAAGCCTTGCGCAATCCAAAACAGCGTTAGTCAAGCTTCGCCGGTTCGATGGTGACGCTCTCGCCGCAGCCGCAAGCATCGGTCTCATTGGGATTGCGAAATGTGAACTTGGCGGAAAGCCGGGTCACGTCGTAGTCGATCACCGTTCCGATCAGGAACAAGACCGCCTTCGGTTCGACCAGAATTGTCACGCCCTTGTCCTCGACGATCTCGTCCAGGGGGTTTGCGTTCTCAGCATATTCCAAAACGTACTCTTGACCGGCGCAGCCGCCATTCTTCACGCCAACCCGAAGCCCGGCGTAGGGCTTTTGGGCCTTGGCCATGATCTCGCGGACACGCAAAGCAGCCGCTTCGGTCAAGGAAACGACCTTGGGACGTTCGCGGCGGACGCGGGGTTGCGGGGTAAGATTGAGGTCCATCAGAACATGTTCAGTTGAAGTTTAGCCTCGTCGGACATTCGCGACGGATCCCACGGCGGGTCGAAAACCAGCTCCACGCGGCAGGATTTGACCTCGGCGATCTCGCGGATCGCATCTTCGACCCAACCGGGCATGTCGCCTGCGACCGGGCAGCCGGGCGCGGTCAGCGTCATGTCGATGAGCACGTCTTTTTCGTCTGATACGTCAACCTTATAGATGAGCCCCAGTTCATAGATGTCGACCGGTATCTCGGGGTCGTAGACGGTCTTGAGCTGCGCGATCAGCTTGTCGGTCAGCCTGTCGAGCTCACCCTGCGCCAGCGGGCTCATTGTTTCGGCCTTGAGGGAAGCAGCGTCATCCATCGGTGTCATCTATGCAAAGAAAGCCTGAGTCTTGGTAAGCGCCTCGACGAAAGCATCCGCCTCATCGAGGGTATTATATAGGGCGAAGGACGCGCGTGCGCTCGAAGTCACGCCGAAACGTCGCATCAAGGGCTCCGCGCAGTGGGTTCCTGCGCGCACGGCGACGCCATATTTGTCGAGGATCTGCGCCACATCATGGGGGTGAGCGCCATCGACGACGAAGCTAAAGATCGCACCCTTGCCAGGCGCCTCCCCCAGGACGCGCAGCCAGTTGGCTCCGTTCAATCTTTCGCGCACGTGGTCGTAGAGCAGGTGTTCATGTCTTGCGACAGCATCGCGATCGAGCCGTGACAGCCACTCAATCGCCGCGCCTAGGCCGATGGCCTCCAAAATCGGCGGCGTGCCAGCTTCAAAACGCTGGGGTGGATCTGCATAGGTGACCGTCTCAAGGGTGACCGCGTCGATCATCTCGCCGCCGCCCTGGTAGGGTTGCAGTTCAGCCAGACGCTCAGCCTTGCCGAAGAGGACGCCGATACCGGTGGGCCCGTAGAGTTTGTGCCCCGAGAACACATAGAAATCCGCGTCCAGCGCCTTTACGTCGATGGGTTGATGGACGACGGCCTGACAGCCGTCGAGCAGGACAACGGCGCCGACCTCGTGGGCGAGCTTGATCAGCTCTGCGACCGGATTGACCGTACCCAGGACATTGGACATGTGGGTCAAGGCCAAGACCTTGGTGCGTTCGCTCAGCAGATCCTTCAGCCCCTCCACATCCAACCGGCCCTCGTCGGTGACGGGCGCGAAACGAAGCACGACCCCCTTGCGCTCACGCAGGAAGTGCCAAGGCACGATGTTGGCGTGATGCTCCATTTCGGAGAGCAGAATTTCGTCACCAGGCTGCAGTTTCGATCCCAGGCAGGCGGCGACGAGATTGATCGCCTCGGTGGCGCCCTTGGTGAAGACGATTTCCGAGGGTTGAGCGCCAAGGAACGCCGCCACCTTGGTTCTCGACGCCTCATAGGCGTCGGTTGCTTCATTGGCCAAGGTGTGAAGGCCGCGATGAACGTTGGCGTAACTTTGCTCCATCGCCTGCACCATGGCCGCGATCACGGCGCGCGGCTTTTGGGCCGAGGCGGCGCTATCGAGGTAGACCAGCGGCCGGCCGTTGACCTGGCGCTCAAGGATTGGGAACTCGGCGCGAATGGCTTGGGCGTCAAAGGCCATGCTCAGGTCCGCAATCTTTCGGTGACCCAGGCCTGGATCACTTCGCGGGCGGCTTCGTCGCCGATACGCTCGACGACCTCGCCGATGAAAGCCTCGGTCAAGAGAGCCTGCGCCTGCATCTGGGACATGCCGCGCTGGCGGGCGTAGAACATCGCGTTCTCATCGAGCGCGCCCACGGTGTTTCCATGCGCGCAGGCCACGTCGTCGGCGTAGATTTCCAGCTCGGGTTTCGCGTCGACCTCCGCGCGATCGGAGAGGATCAACGCATGGTGGCCCATCCGGGCGTCCGTGCGATCTGCGCCTTCCTCCACGACGATCTTCCCCTGGAAGATCCCTCGCGCCTGATCTTGGACGACGCCTTTGGTGAGCTGGGTCGTCACCCCATCGGGACCAGCGTGGGTGACGACGCTGGTCTGATCGCCATGGCGTTTTGCGCTGATCAGATAGACGCCGTCGAGGCGAAGTTCAGCCTTCGCGCCCGGATGCAGCACGCGCGTTTCAAGGCGCTGGCGGCGCGCGCCCGACGAGACCAGCGTCTGATGGAAACTCGATCGGGCGCCCAGAGCCACCTCGGCCAAGCTGACCGAAATCGCTTCGTCGTCGTCTTCGCAAAGGACGATCCGCTCGACGCTCGCCCCCTCGCCCAGGGAAATCGAGATCGAGGTTTGGGAGACCGAGCCGGCGTTGCTTTCATAGGTCTCCAAGATCACCAGCCGCGCATCTGCGCCAACCGTGATCCTGGTCGTTGCGGCGTGAGATCCCACGCCGCTTGCGATGAACCGAAGGCCGATCCGGCTCGTCTGGCCCGGTGCAACCTCAATTGGCGCCGCACCGCTCCCATTGGCGACGAGGTGGGTGACATCAGCGATGAGATCGAACGGGCCCGTCGATGACACATCCAAGGGATCAGAGGGTTCAGGCAGGGTGCGCAGCAAGCCGCGCAAATCCGTCCAGCGCCAATCTTCGTCACGCTTGCTCGGCAACTGAGCGACGTCGCGCTCACGTATGGCGTTGGAGAGGCTCAAGCGGCCTGCTCATAGCGTTCATAGCCATTGGCTTCGAGGTCCTGAGCCAGCTCAGGTCCGCCGCTGGCCACGATCCGCCCACCGGCCAGCACGTGGACGCGGTCGGGCTTAATGTAGTCGAGAAGCCGTTGGTAGTGGGTGATCACCAGCATGGCGCGCTCTGGGCTGCGCATGGCGTTCACCCCGTCGGCGACGATGCGAAGCGCATCAATGTCCAGCCCGCTATCGGTTTCATCCAAGATCAAGAATCGAGGAGAAAACATAGACATTTGAAGAATTTCCATGCGCTTCTTCTCACCGCCTGAGAACCCGACGTTGAGTGCGCGCTTCAACATCTCGAAGTCTATTTTCAGGTCGGCGGACTTGGCGCGGGCGAGTTTGAGAAAATCCGGCGCCGATATCTCCGGCTCGCCACGTGCGCGCCGTTGGGCGTTAAGCGCAGTCCGAATGAAAGTCAGCGCCGGAACCCCCGGAATTTCCAGCGGATATTGAAAAGAGAGGAAAAGGCCGCGCGCGGCGCGCTCATCCGGCGACAGGGCTAGCAAATCCTCGCCGTCCAACTGGGCCGCCCCCCCGGTAACATCATAGCCGCTTCGTCCGGTGAGCACATAGGAAAGCGTCGACTTGCCGGCTCCGTTCGGCCCCATGACGGCGTGCACTTCACCGGCAGGCACGTCCAACGAGAGCCCCTTTAGGATCTCCTTGCCATCGACCGCGGCGCGAAGGTTCGAAACGCTCAGCATTATTGGATCTCATCAGCCAGGAACTGGGCCACGACGCGAACCGCGTCGGCGACACTCTCAACCTCCTCGCGCCGCAACGGTGCGGGCGAGGCCGAAACGGCGACATTGCGTTTGTCGCCTACAGTGACCGTCGCACGGCCCGCTTCGAAATAGGCGCGGATGCGAAAATCGGGACTTTCGAGCAAGACCGTGTAGCGACGCCAGTCGACCGTAAGGCGGTGGGCGGCGAGGAAAGCAGGATCGCTGATCAACGCGTCATAAAGCTGCTCGGCCCGTGAGAGGTCTTCTTCCTGTTGCCGTCGATCGGCCTCTTCGCGCGCGAAACGCTCAGCTTCCCGGCGCGCCTGCTCGACCTCGAAGGCATGACGCAGGGACAAGGTGTTGGGGGGGGATTTGCGAGTGGGCGCGTTCATCCCACACTCCCTTCCAGGCTGATCGCGACAAGCTTCTGGGCTTCCACCGCAAACTCCATCGGAAGCTCCTGGAGAACCTCTTTGACGAAGCCGTTCACCAGCAGCTGCACAGCTTCCTCCTGTGAAAGGCCCCGCTGCATGGCGTAGAACAGCTGGTCCTCGGAAAGCCTGGTGGTGGTCGCCTCGTGCTCGAATTTCGCCTGACCATTTCTGGCCTCGATGTAGGGCACCGTGTGAGCGGCGCTGTGCTTGCCGATCAGCAGGCTGTCACATTGGGTGAAGTTTCGCGCGCCCTTGGCTTTGGGGTGAGCCGAGACCAGGCCGCGATAGGTGTTTGAAGAACGGCCCGCGCTGATACCCTTGGAGATAATCCGCGAGCGGGTATTTGCGCCCAGGTGGATCATCTTGGTGCCAGTGTCCGCCTGCTGGCGGCCGTTGGTGATGGCGATCGAGTAGAATTCCCCAGACGCGCCTTCACCGCGAAGGACGCAGGAGGGATACTTCCAGGTAATCGCAGAACCGGTCTCAACCTGGGTCCAGGAGACTTTTGAGCGATCTCCGCGGCAATCCGCGCGCTTGGTCACGAAGTTGTAGATGCCGCCTTTGCCGGTCTGCGGATCGCCCGGATACCAGTTCTGGACGGTGGAGTATTTGATCTCCGCATCGTCCAGCGCGACCAACTCAACCACCGCGGCATGCAGCTGGTTTTCGTCTCGCATAGGGGCGGTGCAGCCTTCCAGGTAGGAAACATAGGATCCCTGATCAGCGATGATCAGCGTGCGCTCAAACTGTCCGGAGTTCTCCGCATTGATCCGGAAATAGGTGGAAAGCTCCATGGGGCAGCGAACGCCCGGCGGCACGTAGACGAAGCTGCCGTCGGAGAACACCGCTGCGTTCAGGCAGGCGAAATAGTTGTCGCTGACCGGTACGACAGAGCCCAGGTATTTCTGAACGAGCTCAGGGTGTTCGCGAATCGCCTCGCTCATCGAGCAGAAGATCACGCCGACTTCGGCCAATTCCTTCTTGAACGTGGTGACGACGCTGACGCTGTCGAAGACGGCGTCAACGGCGTAGCGCGGCGCGCCGGCTACGCCGGCCAGCACCTCCTGTTCGCGCAGCGGAATGCCAAGCTTCTTGTAGGTCTCCAGGATTTCCGGATCGACTTCGTCAAGGCTCTTAAGCTCGGCCTTCGGCTTGGGAGCAGCGTAATAGTAGCTGTCCTGGTAGTCGATTTTTGGGAATGAGACCTTAGCCCAGCTAGGTTCGTCCATGGCCAGCCAGCGCTCGAATGCATCGAGGCGCAGCGCAAGCATCCATTCAGGCTCGTTCTTCTTGGCCGAAATGAACCGCACGATATCTGCGTTCAGACCCTTGGGCGCGAAATCCTGCTCAACATCGGTGACGAAGCCGTGCTTGTATTTTTCAAGGCTCTCAACGTGCTCGACAGTCTGGCGGACGGCGGCCATCAGCCAACTCCTAGGGGTTGACGCCGCGCGACATGGCGAGCGTGCGTGTTGGTCCAGGCCTCCACAAAGGCGACCCAGTCGTGCTCAACGGTGCTCCATCCGCCGCTGACCCGGATCGCACAGCCTGAGAGCTCGCCCTGGCCCATGGCCTCCAGGACCGGCGAGGCCTTGACCTTGCCGGAAGAACACGCCGATCCAGAGCTCACCATGACGCCTGCCAGATCCAGCCCCATGACCTGGACATCGGCCGCAAAGCCCGGCGTTGCGATCGAAAGCGTGTTGGCCAGGCGCGGCGCGGCTTCGCCCATCACAATAGCGCCGAGCCCCTTCAGTCGCGCCGCCGCCGCATCACGCCAGGCGGCGCGTTGGGCAATTTCTGAGAGCCCAAGGGCGGCTTCGACAGCTGCGGCTCCGAACGATGAGATCCCTGGCACGTTTTCCGTGCCTCCGCGGCGACCGCGCTCTTGCCCGCCGCCGTGCTGTCGCCTTGAGAGCGTGGCGCGCGGCCCAAACGTCAGCGCGCCGACGCCTTGCAGCCCTCCGATCTTGTGGGCGGATAAGGAGAGCGTGTCGGCGCCAAGGGCGCGGCTGTCGAGCGCAAGCTTTCCGGCCGCCTGGACCGCATCAACATGCAGCCAACCGTCAGCCGCGCGGACGATCTCGCTGACCTGGGCGACGGGCTGGATTACGCCGGTTTCGTTGTTGGCCAGCATCAAGGCTACGAACGGCTTGCCATCGTCGGCGTCCCAATTGGCCAGGCGCTCGCCAAGCCAGGCTACACAGGCTTGGCCGTTGGCGTCGACGGGCAGGACCTCGACGGCGACCCCTAAAGCGCGCGCGGTTTCCTGGACGCTGTCATGCTCAATGGCTGAAATGATCAACCGTTTGGCGCCGGCTGCGACCGCGCTTTCAATGGCCAAGGCGTTGGCCTCCGTACCGCCTGACGTAAAGATCAGGGTCGATGCAGGTGCTGCGATCAAACGGGCGACGTCTTGGCGCGCGGTCTCGACAATCTCGCGCGCCGCACGGCCTGCGGCGTGGATCGAGGATGGGTTTCCGACGTGGTCCAGCACATAGGCCATCGCCGCGCGCGCCTGCGGCCGCACGGCGGTGGTGGCGTTGTGGTCTAGGTAGATGGATTTGCTCATCACGCCGCCTGTCGTTTGCTGCGCAGGCGTCCGGAGATCACATCGGCCAGGCTGACAGAGGCCAAGTAGTCCTCAATACGATCGCCCAGATGCTCCCAAAGATCATGGGTGAGACACCGCTCACCCTTCAGCATGCAGCCGCGTCCCTGCTCTGCGCAGCGTGTGGCGCGCAGCGGCTCATCGACCGCGTGAACGATGTCGGCGATCGACGTCTCCGCAGCGCTGCGGCTCAACCTATAGCCGCCGCCGGGTCCGCGAGCGCTCCGTACAAGACCGCGCCTTCGAAGCCGGGCGAACAGCTGCTCTAGGTAGGAGAGTGAAATTTCCTGACGCGTAGCAATGTCAGCCAGCGCCACTGCGCGGCAGGGCTCGTCCTGGCGACGCGCCAGGTCGGCCATCGCCATCACCGCATATCGGCCTTTGGTGGAGAGACGCATTTAATGCGACCCCTTCTGGTCAGTGCGCAGTTTTCTCGCGTTTCACGGCGACCCTATGTTATAGGCCGCCGCCTTGCGCTGAGCCGGGTTGCGCCGGCGGATGCGACTTAGGAAGACCAAGCGCAGTAGTCAAGTATTCTGGATCAGCGGAAACCGCGATCCAAGCTGAAAGGGTTCTCATGCCAGAAGTGGTTCTGACCGGCGCAGCTGGACGGATCGAAGGTCGCTACTCACAGGGAAAAACTGAGACAGCTCCCGTCGCGCTGATCTTGCACCCGCATCCCAAAGCGGGCGGCCAGATGAACAACCCCGTAACCGTGCAGCTCTTTCACCTGTTCATGAAACGTGGATTTTCAGTCCTGAGGTTTAATTTCCGTGGCGTCGGGCGAAGCCAGGGTGAATTTGATTCCGGGATCGGCGAATTGGCTGACGCTGCGACGGCGCTGGACTGGCTGCAAACCACAAACCCCGCGGCGTCCCAGTGCTGGGTCGCGGGCTACTCCTTCGGGGCCTGGGTCGGGATGCAGCTCCTGATGCGCCGCCCCGAGACAGATGGGTTTATTTCAGTTTCACCGCCGACCAACGCCTATGACTTCTCCTTCCTGGCGCCCTGCCCGGCCTCGGGCCTGATCCTTCATGGCGGCAATGACAGCGTCGTTCCCCCGATTGAGGTCGAACGCGTGGTCTCCAAGCTGAGAACCCAAAAGGGGATCGTGATCGACTACGACGTCGTCGAAGGCGGCAGCCACTTCTGGATGGAAAACCTCCCGGAAGTCGAAAGGCGTGTCGGCGCCTATTTGGACAAGCGGTTGGCGGCGGATCCCGCCTAAGAGGCCATGACGCTCCCGCAAGACGCCATCGCCGCGCGACGGCGTCTGACCAACAAGCTGATCGCCCAGCGCGACGCTTTACGCCTGCGACCTTTTTTCATCAGGGGTGCGCGGCTGATCACCGGGGATGGCGGGCTGGTCCTCGGCGTTGACGCGATTGTCGAAGCCTTCGCATTGCAATTCCGTGAGCCCGGGTTCGCGGCCTATATACGAACCCCCGACAGTATTGAACTGGACCAGGAAGCGAAGCGCGCCGCCGAGGCCGGCCGCTGGACCGGCGGCGGGGTGTCGGGCGTCTACATGGCCTGTTGGCGCAAGGTCACTGGTCAGTGGGTGATCGAGAGCGAACTCTTCGTGACGCTGAGCTAATCAATTCGCCTTCGTCCAGACCCTGGTCTGGCAGATCACCGCCACGCAGCCTTCGACCTTGAGGGTCCCGTCTGGATTAGAGGCCAGGTTGGCGCGCGCGGTCCGCCCTGTCTCCGGTACATAGATCTTTCCGCCTGTCCAGACACCCGTGGCTTCGCGCTTCAGGTTACTCACCAGCAGGACGCCGATGAGGCTTCGCCCCTTCAGGGCGGCGTCGGGATTGTTGAGGTCACGCACTGGACCGCCAGTCTTGTCTTTACCCTTCTTGAGCCAGACCAGGGTCCCACAGGTCAGGGCGGGATTGGCGAGGCACGGGGCGATGCGGACCTTGGCGCCCCCGGAAACTGTCATCCAGTCGCCAAACACCGGGTCTGATGCAGCAAAGGCCGAATGCGAAATGGTCACCGCGCCCGCCAGCAGGCCCGCGACACACATAACGATCTTTCTCATAGCGGCGGTCGCGAAGGTCCAAGGCGCTTTGGTCTGCATACTAAGCCGATCCCTTCAAAACAGTAATTCATGGCGAGCCAGGCGATCGGCTGAGCTAAGAAGTTGGCCCAGATCATCGGCGTGGCAAGCCGCCAGAGAAGGCGGCGCAAGATATGCGACGACGTCGCATCAATTGCTTTTCGTATTCCGATCTCTTTTGTTCGCCGTTTCGGCGGTATCGGCGGACCGCGGAAAGTGGTGCAAATAGCGACGAAGCCCTTGGACGAAGCCCCCTTTGAAGAGGTTATCGATTTAGAGACGCACCAAGAACTGGTTCGTACTGTTGAAGCAGAATGCCTCCACTGGATTTCGCCCACACTTGGCTGCGCCAAGATGTCGGCGACTTGGCCCCGGGCGACTTAATCTGCGCGGGTCCAGGTCTGGGATTCACAAAGCACCAGGATGCAGCCCGCGACCTTCAAGGTCCCGTCCGGCTGGGCGATCATCTTCGATCGGTAGGTCTTGCCCTCGTTGGGGTCGTAGATCTTGCCGTCGACCCAACGGCCCGTCGCATCTCGCCGGAAGTCGCTGATCAACGAAATCCCCACGATCGGGCGCGTTCGCAGGGCCGCATCGGGGTTCGCAAGGTCGCGAAGCGGGGCGCCGCTCCTATCATTGGGGTTCCGCAGCCAGACCAGGGTTCCGCAGAGCAGGGCCGGCTTTTCGGGACAGGCGGCCACGCGAATTCTGCCGCTGCCGCCCGGCGTCAGCCAGTCGCCCAGAGCCGGGTCGCCGGATGCATGAGCCGAATTAGCGACGACCAGGGCCGTCGCAAGCAGGCCGGCGGCGCTCTTGAGGGGTCTACTCATAGCGCAGCGCTCCTAACGGCCTAGCGCCGGCGACGCGCTGGGCATGAACGAAGACCGTGCCCCAGGCGATTAGAATTCCCGCGCCGGCGGCGGCGGCGAAGGTCCAGGGGGCGACCTCCACATGGTAGGCGAAGCCGTTTAGCCACCAATTCATGACGAGCCAGCCCAACGGCAGCGCCAACACGGTCGCCCAGAGCACTGGCTTGGCGAACTGCCAGAGCAGCAGCCGCAGGATGTCTGACGACGAAGCGCCCATGGCCTTGCGGATGCCAATCTCCTTGGTGCGTCGCTCGGCCGTGTAGGCCGAGAGCGCGAAGAGGCCGAGGCAGCCGATGGACACTGCAACGAGAGCGCAAACGGCAATGAAACCGCCCTGGATGACGTTGTCGATATAGAGCCGTAGCAGGAACTGGTTGGCGTAATACTGCTGCAGGGGCAAACCCCCGCTGACCTTCGTCCACACCTCATCGACGCGCTTTAGCGCGTCGGCCTGATGCGAGGGGTCGAGCTTAATATTCAGGGCCACGGAATTGAGGACGTCGGTCTTGGGTCCCACGAAGAAAAAGCTCGCGTCGACCTTCTGGCGGATCGAGCCGAAGGTGAAGTCGGGCAGGACGCCGATCACCTCGGAAGACCGGGCCGGCGCGGTCGGCGGCGTCAAGTTGGTCATGGTTAGCTGTGGATTGAAGTGCCAAGTCACCAGGCGACCGATGGCCGCGCGCGGCGAGGCGAAACCCAACGCCCGCGCACCGGACTCGTTCAGCAGGATCGGCGGCGGGGTATCCCCCGTCTTACCGCCGTCGTCGCCTGGCCGGCTCGCCTCGGGCAGCCGACCGGCCAAAGGCCGGATGCCGTAGACCTGGAAGAACCCGAAATCCACCGGCGCATAGGCGAGCATGGCTTTGTGGTCACCCGCCGATGAGAAGTCATTGCTATTGCCGAGGCCAACCGCTCCTGGGGAAGCACAGGCCGCCCCGCGCACGCCCGGCACGGCGCCTACGATGTCGCGCAGGGCCTGGGTGCAGGGCGAGGCGAACAGCATCACCACGCCGTCCTTGTTGGTGTGGGTGGCGTCCCTCAGGGCGAAGGCTGTCTGACGATAGATGGTGAGGGTTCCGAGGAGCAGGGTGATCAAGACCGCAAACTGCGCCACCACCAGAACCTGGCGCACACCTCCCCCGCCGGGCGCGGCGATCGGTCCGCCCTTTAAGACCGACGCCGGTCGGAAGGCGGACAGCACCAAGGCAGGATAGATCCCGGCCAGGAGGCCGGTCACAAGCGTCACCCCGATCATCGCGCCAAGCAATTGCGGATCGGCCCAGTAGTCGAAGGCGATTTTGCGCTGCAGGGCGAGGCTCACGGCGGGCAGCAGCAGCTCGGCGATCGCAACGGCCAGGGCCAGCGCCACAGTCACATAAATCAGCGCCTCGCCCATGAACTGAACCACCAAGTCCCTGCGCTGAGCGCCCAGCGCCTTACGCACACCAACCTCCACGGCGCGCCGTGAGGCTCGGGCTGTCATTAGGGTGACGAAGTTGATGGCGGCGACCACCACGATCAGCGTCCCGATCACCCCGAGCCCAGCCAACACTTTGACGTCTGCGCCAGGCTTGAGATCGCCAAGATCGGCAGGATGCAGATGGATATCGGTCAAAGCCTTCAGATGCAGGACATAGCGGTCGTTCTTCCGGTCCGGGTTCAAAAGGCGCAGACTGGGCATCATGCGACGCTCGACAAAGGCTGGTAGCGCCGCCTCCATTTGCATTGCGGATGCGCCCGGCTTCAGGCGGACATAGGTCAAGTTGTTATTCGAGGAATAGCCGGTGTTCTTCATCAACGTGAGTTGCGACCAGGACGCCTTCGACGAGGCGAAAACCTCGGCGGTCAGGTGAGTGTTTGAGGGTAGATCCTCGATCACCGCGGTCACATGCACCAGATGTCCGTCGATCGTCAGCGTTGCGCCTAAGGGCTTGTCCTGACCGAAGAACTTCCGAGCCGCTGTGCGCGTCAGAACCAGACCGTCTGGCCCATCAAGGGCCGTGGCGGGATCACCGGCCACGAGGGGCAACGGCATCACTTTGAAGAAATCCGGATCAACCGAGGCGAAGGCCTGTTCGCTGACGCTAAGCGTCCCGCGGCGAATAACCGGCGGAAAGCTCAAGCCCACCATCCGCGCCGTATATTGAATTTGCGGGAAGTCGAGCTTGAGATCGTCGGCCAAACGCGCCGCGGTGACGACTTGCGTCCATTTCGGTTTGTCCTGGGGGACAAAGGCCTGGCTCATCACGAACACCCGCTCGTTGCCAGGGATGAACCTGTCGTAGGTCAGCTCTTGTCTTAAGTAGAGGCCGATCAGGATCGCCGCGGCGAAGCCGATGGCCAGGCCAGTGACAGTCAGGGCGGCGTAGAAGCCGTTGCGTTGCAGGTTGCGGAACGAAGCCGCCAAATAGTTGGCAAACATGGACTTCGTCTCCTCAGGCCGCCAACAGGGTTTCAGAGACCACGCGACCATCCAGCAGCTTGATCGTCCGCTGCGCCGCAGCGGCGTGGGCGAGGGAGTGGGTGACCATGATCACCGTCACGCCGCTCGCGGCGGCCTCTGTCAGCATCGCCATCACCGCCTCGCCGTTGTGGGTGTCGAGATTGCCCGTGGGTTCGTCGGCGAGGATCAGGCTGGGGTCAGAGACCAAAGCGCGAGCCACCGCAACGCGTTGCTGCTGCCCCCCTGAAAGCTGTTGGGGGCGGTGTTTGGCGCGATGGCCCATGCCAACCCGCGTCAAAGCTTCGGCGACGCGTCGGCGGCGCTCGGCGGCAGGGACGCGGCGGTAGAGCAAGGCCACCTCGACGTTCTCGGCCACCGACAGGTCGTCGATCAGGTTGAAGCTTTGAAAGACAAAGCCGATCCGGTCGCGCCGCAGCTTCGTCAGCTCCTGCTCGGAGCGCCGGGCCACCTCCTCTCCGAAAAACTCGAAGGACCCGCTGGTCGGCGTATCAAGCAGGCCAAGCGTGTTGAGCAAGGTCGATTTGCCACAACCGGAGGGGCCCATTATGGCCACGAACTCCCCGCCTTTCACCTCCATGGATATCTCGTTCAGGGCGAGCGTCTCCACCTCGGTGGTGCGGTAGACCTTGCTGACATTGGTGAGCCTGAGCATCCCTGCCCTCCCCGTTGATCGGTGCTATTTTTTCGAAAGAACAACGCGGTCGACTTTTTCGAAGGCCGCATAGTCCGATGTGATCACCCGTTCGCCGGGCTTCAGGCCTCCCAACACCTCGACCTGTTCGGCGCTGCGCCGCCCGATGCGGATGCGCCGCCGGTCGGCGTGGGCTCCCCCAGCGTCAGCCACCATGACCCAGTCGCCGCCCGTGCGTTCCAGGAATGGCCCTGCGGGAAAAATGAGGGCCGGTCGATCGCCGCCAAGCTTCAACCGGCCCTCCAACGCCTGCCCTGGGAGGAGGCTGCGTGTCATGGCGCCTTCGAAGGTGAGATCCACCTGGAAAGTCGCGTTCTTCACCTGCGGATCGACGCGGGCGACCCGCACGGGAACTTCGCGGTCCTCAATGGTCACCGCGCCGGTTTGACCGACGCGGACGCGGTCGAGGTAGTATTCGTCAATCTGAGCCTGCAGCTTGAAGCCGGTGTCGGCGACGATCTGGCCCAGACGCTGACCGCGAGTGCGGATCTCACCCACCTTGATGTCCATGTCGGTGAGCCGGCCGGCCACCGGCGCGCGAACCACCAGGCTGTCGAGCTTGGCCCGGGTCACCTTCAGGCTCTCCTGCAGGGTCGCAATTTCGTTCTGGATCTGGGGAAGCTGGCGACGACGAAGCGCGTCCTGCTCGGCGTTGGCCGCGGTCTGCAAGGGCAGGAGTTTCCTGTTGTGGTCGAGCTCGTCGTGAACCTGTTCATAGAGGTCCTTAGAGACGTAGCCCCGCCCCATCAGCGCATCGCGCCGCTCTGCGGTGCGCTGCAGGCGGGTGATGTCATACTGGATCTGGGCTTCGGCCTTCTCGTTGGCGACGCGGGCATCTTCCAGCTGCTTTTCATAGGTCTGCAGCTGGGTGATCGATTCGACGAGCCGCCCTTCACGGTCGAGGACGTCAAGCTCCAGCTCGGTATTGCGAAACTTCAGCAGAGGCTGGCCGGCGCTCAGCGTGTCGCCGGCCTGCGCCAAGACCGCCTGGACCTGACCGCCTTCCAACGCGTCGAGGTAAATCACGTCCTTCGGCTGGGCGGTGGCGCGCAACACCACGAAGTCGTGGAATACTCCGCGCTCGACCGTCGCCAGCGTGACATTCGGGGCCGGAACGCGGACGCTGGACTTGGCCCCGCCCAGCACGGCTGCACCCAGTGCGCCAGCCGCGAGCGCGGCCGCCGCCATCCCGATGGCGACCTGCGCGCTTCGGCGCCGCCACCAGGGCAACACGATCCTTGTGTCCATCTGCGAACTCATGCCGATCAGTGTCGCTCGGAGCGCCTCGGAGGCGAAATCACACGTGTTCAATGACTTAATCGAATCATCGACAGATGGCCGAGGTCGAACTGTCCGGAAATGGACAGCCGGGCGGCCGCCCCCACGCGCGCGGGGGCGTAAGCCATTGGCGCGGCTGGCTTTGCCCTGAGGCGAGCAAAGCCGTAGATTCGAGCCATGCCGCCCGCATTCCTTCTCGTCGACGACGACCCCGATGTGCTCAAGGCCGCCGCCGCGGCCTTGGCCGGGACGGCGCAGCGCATCGACACCGCATCCTCGCCTAAGGGTCTGGCCGAGCGAGCCCACCTCTATGATGCGGTGCTTTTGGACATGAACTTCGCCGCTGGGGAGCGGGACGGCGCGGTAGGCCTCGATACGCTGGATCGCCTGAGCCAAGCCGATCCAGCGCTCTCGGTGGTGTTGATGACAACCTACGGCGGCGTGGCGCTGGCGGTGCAGGCCCTGAAGCGCGGCGCCGCCGACTTCGTGCTGAAACCTTGGCGAAACGCAGCGTTGGCTGACGCCATGCAGGCCGCTGCAGCCCAAACCGCCGAGCGGCGAGCCTCGGGCGCAGCCCTCAATCTCGACGACCTTGAGCGCCGGGCCATCGCGCGAGCCCTGGCGCTCTATGAGGGCAACGTCAGTCATGCCGCTGTGGCGCTGGGTCTGACCCGGCCTGCGCTCTACCGCAGGATGGAGCGCCATGGCCTCTAGGCGCCTCGCCGGCGCAGCGGGCTTTGCACTGGGCGCGGGGTTGCGCGCCTTGGCGAGCGCGGCCTTGGCGTTCGCGGCCTTGCTGGCGGGTGAACGGCGCCTCTACGCCACCGCTCTATTGTTGGCCGCAGGCTTTGTGTTGCTGGTCATCGACCTGATGCGCAGCACCTGGGCCGTGGATCGGACCTTGGCCCAGTTCGTCGACGGGCTGATGGCTGAGGGCTACGAGCGGCCGACCACGCGGGTGGGGCTTGGCGAGCTAGGTGCGGCGATCCACAATGCGCTCGAACGACTGGCCGCGATCCGGGCGGAACGTCAGCAGCGGACCGATTTCCTCGAGGCGCTGGTCGACACCGTCGGCGCAGCCTTGTTGGTGGTGGACGACCAGGGTTCAGTCACCGCCGTCAACCGCGCCGCGCGCATGAGCCTGGGCGCGACGCTCGGACCGATGGCCGCAATCCCGGCCCTGGATCCGCAGACGGCCCGGGGCCTCCTGGCCCTGCCCATCGGCGCCCAGGAGATCGTCCGCCTAACCGACCATCGCGCGATGCTAGCGCAGGTTTCCGGCTTCGCGGCGGGAACAGCCGGCGTGCGGCGGCTGATCGCGCTGCAGAGCCTCTCCGGCGACCTCGATGCAGTGGAAGTGAAGGCCTGGCAGGATCTGGCTCGGGTGCTGGCCCATGAGATGATGAATTCGCTGACACCGATCTGCTCACTTTCCGAAAGTATCGCCCAACGTCTGGCTGGGCCGGATTGGCCGGCCACCAAGGCGCAAGTCGTCGAGGCCGCCGAGGTTATTTCCCGCCGCGGCCACGGGCTCATCCATTTCGTGGAGCGCTACCGAAGGCTCACCGACGCTCCGGCCGCTGTGAAGGTCCGCACCCCGGCCAAACAGCTGATCAAGGACCTCGACCGTTTGGCGCTGGCCATGATCGGCACGGACGACATCGCCTATTCCAGCGCCGTGCGGCCGGCGTGGCTGACGCTGGACATCGACCCGGACCTCCTCGAACAGGCGATGATCAACCTCCTGAAGAACGCCGTTGACGCTGTGCGCGGCCGATCAGGAGCCAAGATCGGCCTTGTCTGCGCGCTTGAAGACGAACAGATCTCGCTGACGGTCACCGACAACGGCCCAGGCCTGCCCACGCTCGACCCGGAGGGCGCGTTCGTTCCGTTCTTCACAACCAAGGATGGCGGCTCGGGCATAGGATTGACCTTGGCCAGACAAATCGCCCTCAGCCACGGCGGTCGGCTGGAACATCGTCGTGGATCAGACGGCGGGGCCAGCTTTCAGCTCTCGCTTCCGCAGATGTAGCCTAAGGCGCAATCAAGGCTGCGCGTTCTTGGTCGCTCAGCACACGCCACCTGCCCTCTTCGAGGTCGTCCAGCCGCAGCGTTCCAATTCGGATGCGCACGAGGTCCATCACGTGCATTCCGACCAGTTCACACATGCGTCGGATCTGGCGATTGCGGCCTTCCTTGAGAATGAAGCGAAGCTGCTGGCCTTCGACCACGCTCACCTTCGCAGGTTTCAACTGCCGCCCGTCCATCGACAGGCCATGGCCAAGACGCGCGAGCTTTTCCAGCGTGATCTTGCCGGTGACCCGCACGAGGTACTCTTTCTCCAGGTCTGACTGAGGACCGATGATCGCCTTGGCCAAAACCCCGTCGTCGGACAGCAGCAGCAGGCCGCGGCTATCCATGTCGAGGCGACCAAGCGGCGCCAAGCGGGTGTCTCTGTCAGGGATGGATGGGCTGTCGCCGACCAGGGCCGCGCGGGTCAAAAGCCTGACAGCTGGCGTCTGGCCCGGCTCCGGCTGAGCCGAGACAATTCCCATGGGCTTATGCAAGACGACGCTGAGCGGGGCCGGCGCGTCGTGATCAGAAAGCACCAAGGTCTGGCCTGGTAGGATCTTGCGACCCGTATCCCTGACGATCTCGCCATCGATTGAGACCAGCCCCTTTTCGATGAGAGCCTCGGCCTCGCGTCGCGAACAGACCCCGCTTTGACCGAGCCATTTGTTGACCCGCTGAGGCTCGGCCTCGTCGTAACGCCGCTCCCAGGTCATCCGTTGGCCTGCGGAGGATAGAGGTGGCGACGGCCGGAAGGGTCTTCGATGCGGCCTTTGGCGTGGTAGTTTGGACCGACCGGGACCTTGCCGTGACCGCCCGGGATATCGAGAACGTAGGTCGGTTGGCAAAGGCCTGAAACAGTTCCGCGGATAGCCCGCATCAAGGCCTGCCCGTCTTCGATGCTGACGCGCAGATGCGATGTTCCCGGCGCCAGGTCTGCTTGATGAAGATAATAGGGTTTGATCCGCGTCTCGACGAACGCCCGCATCAGCGCAGCCAAGGCGTCCGGGTCGTCATTGACGCCTGCCAGCAGCACCGTTTGGCTCAGCATCGGGACGCCAGCATCGATGATCATTGCGCAGGCCGCGCGCGCTGCGCAGGTTAGCTCGCGCGCATGGTTGGCGTGCAGCGCAACGTAGACGGCTTTTCCCGACGCCTTGAGCGAAGCCACCAACTCGTCTGTGACCATCTCTGGGGCGACGGCCGGCACGCGGGTGTGAAGGCGGATGACTTTCACATGCTCAATCCTTGCCAGGCGAGACATGACCTCGCCCAGGCGTCGCGGCGAAAGAATGAAAGGATCACCCCCGGTGATGATCACTTCCCAAATCACCGGATGCTCATCGATATAGTTCATCGCAGCCTCGAGGGCCTGCGCCGAGAGCGGTCGAAGCCCCTCAGGGCCAACCATCTCGCGGCGGAAACAGAAGCGGCAATAGACCGCACAGAGGTGATTGATTTTCAGCAGGCATCGGTCGGGGTAACGGTGGACGATCCCTTCGAGCGGAGAGTGCACGAAGTCCCCGACCGGGTCGGCGACTTCGTCGGGCTGAATATCGAGCTCCTGCGCGCTCGGCACAAACTGACGCCCGATGGCGTCGTCCGCCGTTTCGATGAGATCGGCCATGGCCGGTGTGATAGTGACGGCATAGCGCGCAGCGACAGCCTGCAGCCCGGCAAGCTGCGCGGGCTGCGCGAGACTTGCGTCGACCAGGTCCTGGGCTGTTCTCAATGTCTTGGTTGTCATCGCGCGGGGCTTATGGGCCGCCAGACCCGCGACGTCAAAAATGGACAGTTCACACCCCGTCTTGCTCGTCTAACCTTGCCCGCGATTTGGGGGTGACAGATGGACGAACTCTTGGAGCAGGTGGCTGACGGCTTCGTCCCGCGCGGGCTGGCGCCCCCCTGGTACGCCGTTGTCTTCCTGCCGGCCGGCCTCGCATCCGGCTTCGTCACCGTCTCCATTGGCTACCTCCTGGCCCACCATGGGGTCAGCGTCGCGGCCATTGGCGCGGCGTTTGCGCTCTTCAACCTTCCAACGGTCTGGAAATTCGCTGTCGGCCCGGCCTTGGACACCAGCCTGTCGCCGCCGATTTGGTATTTCATACACCTCTTGCTTGGGATTGTGGCCCTGGTCGTCTTGGGTCTGACGCCGCTCACGACCGATCATTTGCGCTTATTGAGCGGCGTCTTGCTGGCCATGGGCGTGGCGATCAGCGCAGCTGGCTCGTCGGCCACAGCGGTCATGGCGCTGACGACAGCCAATGAAAAACGCGGCGCTGCCGCCGGCTGGATCCAAACCGGCCAGCTTGGCGGATCCGGCGTGGGCGGCGGTCTAGGCCTTTGGCTGGCCGAACACGGAGGCGGGCAACTGACCGCGGCCTTGGTGCTGGCGTTCATTTGCGCACTTTGCGCCTTGCCGATGCTGGCCGTGCGCGTGCCTCCACGACTGGCCAACATTGCGTTGAGGACCCGTCTGGTGGAGGTGCTGGGCGCGGTTTGGAACCTCACCCGCACCCGTGGCGGAGTTCTAGCGATCTTGGCCAATGTATTACCCGCTTCACTTGGTGCGGCGGGCCAACTCTTATCGACCGTGGCGAGCGACTGGCATGCCTCCGCTGATCTGGTCGCCCTGATGCTGGGTGTCGTGACGGGCGTGGCCAACATCCCCGGCTGCGTCATAGGCGGCTACCTTTGCGATATTTTTCCGCGCCGCACCGTCTACATGACTGGCGCCCTTGGTTGCGCCTTGGCTGAAGCCGCCATGGCGTGGGGGCCCCATACGCCCGGCTGGTTTTCCTTCTTCGTCGTTCTGAGCGCAGTCCTCTTGGGCCTGTCGTGGGCTGCAGTCGCAGCCGTCGCGTTCGAGCAGCTTGGAACCACGGCCACCGCGACGGTCGCCGCCATGCTGAGCAGCCTCTCGAATTTACCGGTTGTGGTCATGGTGGCCGTTGTGGGATCGGTCCAGGTCAAACACGGCTCGAGCGGGATGCTCTTGATCGAGGCCGCGTTCGGCGTCGGGTCTGTGTTGGTGTTCGGCCTCGTCGCCGGGCTTTGGAAAGCGTCCCCCGCAGACCCAGAACCGGAGCCCGTCAGCGCCCTTGCTTAGATCCTGCCCGTCTGGCCATCACCAAAGGGTTGGGCGTCGGTGCAGCTATCCTCGTCAGGGTGTTGCAGTCGCGATGTAGGAAGGGCTCGGGGCGAGCGAACCACCCGGGTGGTGTCTGCGACATCGCTCCAGCTTCGATCGGCGTTGAACGCCGCCTCGACCACAAGTCTGGAACCATTGGCCTCAGGCGTTGCTGCCGCCAGCACAACCTTTCCACGGCGTCACCAGTCCCGTTGCGGGCTCCCAAAGCCAGTAACCCGCCTGATCGTGAAGGGTGGCGTCTTCTGGCGGCGCCCCCGCCCGGTCTGCGCGCCGCCCGATCTGCATGCTGGACAGTCTGCAGGCCGCCAGGGCGAGGATGGATGTCTCTCAAATCTCGGCCACGGGGGCCCAGAGAACCTGTTCAATCCGGCTCGCGCCGGTCGCCAGCATAACGAGGCGGTCAAGGCCAAGCGCGCCGCCACTGGCTTCAGGCATGGTCGCCAGCGCCGCCAGAAAATCCTCATCGAGAGGATAGCGCTCGCCATAGACGCGGGCCTTTTCATCCATCTCCGCCTCAAACCGACGGCGCTGTTCCAAGGGCTCGGTAAGTTCGCCAAAGCAGTTGGCGAGCTCTACGCCGCAGACATAAAGCTCAAAGCGTTCGGCCACACGAGGGTCACTCGCCTTCGGGCGCGCCAAGGCCGCCTGACTAACCGGATACTCACAAAGTATGGTTGGGCGCGCGCGTCCCAGGTTGGGCTCGATTTTCTCAACCAAAACGCGGCTGAAGACATCGGCCCAGGTGTCATCGGCGGCGACCCGCACTCCCTGGCGCTTGGCTGACGCCGCCAAGGCGTCGCGGTCGGTCGCCCCGTCATCTTGCACGCTCGCAAGGAGGTCAACTCCGGCATAGCGCTCGAAGGCGTGCGCCAAGGTCAAACGCTCTGGCTCAACCCACGGATCAACGGTGCTGCCTCTGAACGTCAACGCCCTGACGCCGGCCGCTTCGGCGGCGAGACGCAGGAGGATCGTACAGTCCGTCATCACCCGATCGTAGTCCTCGGCCACCCGATACCACTCTAGGAGGGTGAACTCGGGGTGGTGCAGAGCGCCGCGTTCGCGGTTGCGCCAAACTCTTGCAAGTTCAAAGGTTCGCAACTCTCCGGCCGCCAGCAACTTCTTCGCTGCGAACTCCGGCGAGGTTCGAAGGTAGAGCGGCGAGCAAACACCGGATGGGTCGACAGCTTCGGTGACGAAGGCATGCAGGTGGGCTTCGTTTCCCGGCGAGCGCTGAAGCGCTGGCGTCTCGACCTCAACAAAATCCTGGCTCTCGAACCAGGACCGAATGGCCGCAACGATTTTGTTTCGGGCCATCAAAAACCCGCGACGCGCAGAATACCGCTCGCGCGCCCACCACGGTGAAAAGATATGATCAGACAAATGTGCGACCGGCTGGGGGCTGGCGAATTCAGCGCCAATCGCTATAGGGGCGCGACAATAATTTCATTAGCGGAATTCAATGCGACCACGTCGCCTCCGCTGAAACCAAGGAAGATTGAATTTGAAAGTCGCTGCAAGTTCGCTCCGCAAAGGCTCCGTCGTCGACATGGAGGGCAAGCTCTACGTCGTTTTGACCGCCGAAAATATTCACCCCGGCAAGGGCACGCCGGTGACGCAACTCAACATGCGTCGGATTTCGGACGGGGTGAAGGTCTCTGAGCGTTGGCGCACCACCGAACAGGTCGAGCGGGCCTTTGTGGATGATCGCAATTTCACCTTTCTCTACGAGGACGCAGAGGGCTTCCACTTCATGAACCCGGAAAACTACGATCAAGTCGTGGCGTCCAAAGACGTGGTTGGCGACAACGCCCCTTGGCTGCAGGACGGCATGACGGTGACGCTTTCCACACACGAAGGCATCCCGATCGCCCTGGAGCTGCCCCGCACGGTGACGCTTGAAATCGTCGACACTGAACCGGCTGTGAAAAACCAGACCGCCTCGTCGTCCTATAAGCCCGCCACACTTTCGAACGGAGCCCGGATCATGGTGCCGCCCTATATTGCGTCGGGCACGCGCGTGGTCATCTTGACCGAAGACGGCTCCTACCAGGAGCGCGCAAAAGACTAGACGCCTGCGACCCGTCGGGATCTTCGCGAGCCCGACGCAGAAGAGCCAAATCGAAGCGTCGGCGGCAATCTGGACCGGACCGCCGCACCAAGCGTTGGAGCATCCTGATGCGGACCACCCTCCTCGATATTCGGCGGATGAAGAAGACCGCACGGCGAATTCCCATGCTTACGGCCTACGACTACCCATCCGCGCGTATCGCAGATCGCGCAGGCGTGCCGATGCTGCTGGTGGGCGATTCCCTCGGCATGGTCTCCCATGGTCACACCAGCACCTTGCCCGTCACGCTCGATGATATGGTGCGCCACGCGAGCGCAGTGGTCCGCGGTGCTGAAAACGCGCTTGTGGTCGGCGACCTTCCGTTCTTGAGCTACACCACGAAGGAAGACGCGATCTCAGCGGCCAAGCGCCTGCTTCAAGACGCCGGGGTCCACGCGGTGAAACTCGAGGGCGGCCAGCACGTCGCACCGATCGTCCAGCACCTTGTCCAATTCGGCGTCCCGGTGATGGGACACCTAGGCTTCACACCGCAATCGCAACATCAGTTGGGTGTGCGCGTTCAGGCCAAGGAGGCCGGTTGCGCCAAGCGCCTGATTGAAGACGCCATGGCGCTGGAAGAGGCTGGGGCCTTTGCGATCGTGCTTGAACTTGTGCCAGCCCCCCTGGCGCAAGAAGTGACCAAGCGCCTGCGCGTTCCGACGATCGGGATTGGGGCTGGAGACGGATGCGATGGCCAGGTCCAGGTCTGGCACGACATCCTTGGCCTCTTTGAGACCTCTCCCAGACACGCCAAGCGCTACGCCGAAATCGGCGAGGCGATGGAAGCTGCAATCCGCGCCTACGCCAGCGACGTCGAAGACGGACGCTTTCCAACAACAGCCCAGAGCGCTCGGATGGATGCCGACGAGCTCGCCCGCGCACTCGCCTAACCACGCCATGCGCGTTCTTCATACACGCGAAGAGATGGGCGCTGCGCGTGCGGACCTCAGGGACGTGGGCCTGGTTCCGACGATGGGTTTCCTGCACGATGGCCACCTCAGCCTCGTCGCACGCGCCAGGGCGGAGCGCGCCTCAGTGGTCGCCACCATCTTCGTCAATCCCACACAATTTGGTCCCGGCGAAGATTTGGCGCGCTACCCCCGCAACCTCGAAAGAGATCTCGCCCTGCTGGATGCGGCCGGCGTCGATATCGTCTTTGTCCCTGACGCGGCTGAAATCTATCCTTCAGGTTTCAACACCCGCGTTGAGGTCTTGGGCGTAACTGACGTGCTCGAAGGCGCGATCAGGCCCGGCCACTTCTCAGGCGTGGCTACGGTCGTGACCAAACTCTTCAACATCATCCGACCCAACTGCGCTTATTTTGGCCAGAAAGACGCTCAGCAGAGTATCGTGATCCGCAAGCTCGTGGCCGACCTGGACCTGCCGATTGAAGTCATCATCGCCCCAACGGTGCGCGAGCCTGACGGCCTGGCGCTTTCGAGCCGGAACAGCTACCTGACGCCGGCGCAAAGGAAGGTGGCGCCGATTATTTTCCAGGCCCTCTCCAAGGCCAAAGCCCTTTTCGACGCCGGCGAGACGGATGCGGAGGTCCTGCGGCGGGCCGAACGGACGGTCCTTGAGGCTGAGCCCGACATCAAGATTGATTACATCAGCATCGCCAGCGCCCAGACGCTGCGTGAACTTATGATCGCTGAACCGGGCGCGCTGGCGTCCATGGCTGTGCGCCTGGGCTCGACGCGCCTGATCGACAACCTCCTGCTGGGCGAGGCTTGCACGCCGGCCTGATCGCGCAGTCCGCCGCACTGGCGTCGTGCACACGGACACGCCGAAGCTTAAGACCATGCCGCAAGCCGCCGGCCAGGCCGTTCCATCATCGCAAGGACCGGGCTCCGCGCCGCCCTCGGCGGCGTTAAGCGCCTCGCTGAGGGCTGCGGCGACGTCGGCGCCGCTCTCCAGCATCAAGGCCGCGGCCGACGACTAGGCCATCGCAAATTCGGACATTATAAATCTACAATAGGTCGGGCCCGTCGCTGGGACTGGACGCGTGCGTCCGAGACCGAGCCGGCCGCAGCCCCGGCTGCCCACCTGCCTACCTGCCTACCGCCAAATCGGCCTGAAGGAGACCAGACCCGTGCCCGCCGTCGATCCCAAGGCCCTCGTCGACAAGATCGCCGCCCTGCCGAGCGAGCGCATCGCCGAGGTCGCCGATTTCATGGACTTCCTGCGCTCCCGCGCCCAGGACAGCGTCCTCTCGCGCGCCGCCGCCCAGGCCAGCGCGCCGGCCTTCGCCGCTGTCTGGAGCAACCCAGAAGACGACGTCTACGATTCCCTTTGAGTTCGCAGACGTCGTCCTCGTCCCGTTCCCGTTCACCAGCGGCTCCCGCTGCTGCGCAAAAGCCCGCCCATGGCCATGGCGCGATATTGTCTGGAGCCCGTCGACGAGCTGGTCTTACATACGGGATGACGCGCGGGACCGCGTCGCTGGGGGAGAATCGGTGATGGACGAAACCAAGGAACAGCGGCTCCACGAGACCGTCAGCTTTGTGGGTCTGCGCGCCCAGGCGACCGCAGTCGGTCTCCTGCAGCTGAGCGCAGAGCTCGTCCGCGCCCAGGTGCTCGACAAGGCCGCCGTCGAGCGGATCAAGGACGCCATCGCCAAGGACATCTCCCTTTCGCGCCCCCGCTCGGTTTCGCGGGAGGAATACCTTGGCCATATCCGTGAGCGCCTCGATGGCCTCTTCGCCCCCAAGGACGCCGACAGTGCAGCTACGGAATAGGCGTCCCGTGGCGGGTCTTTACGCGACAGTCCTGGGTGCGACCTTGGGCCTGGGCGCGACCTTGGGCCTGGGGCTAGCCGTTGCGCCTCAGGCCGAGGCCGCTTCTGCGCCATCGGCGATCACCGCCGTCGAGGTGAAAGGAACCCAGGCCGTCGGGACCTTTGGCGGCGTCGCCTATCTGCGCACCTGGGGCGTAGTGCGCGGGCGCGTCGCGGACGATGAGAAAGTCGCAGGCCTCGCCGCCCAACCCAAGGACGCATCGGGCGCCTACGCCTATTCCGCAGAATTCGAACTCATCGCGCCCGCACCCGGCGCGCCGACCAACTCCACCGTCTTCGTCGAGGCTGAGAACCGCGGAAGTCCGCTGATCATCGACCAACTCAACCGGGTCGCGGCCCGTGGCGCTCCATCGGGCGCTGTCTTTCCGCTCGGCATGGGCAACGGCTTCCTATTCAATCACCAGGTCTCCTACGCCCGCGTGCAATGGCAGACCGGCATCGCCGCCGGCGTGCCCGACCAGGCCCAGGGCGTCGGAGAGGTGATCACCCGCGACTTTGGCCGCCTGCTGGCCGGTCCGCGCGCTGGTCTAGACCTTGGCTCCTACAGGACCCGCGTGCTGGGTGGCGTCAGCCAGAGCGCCTGGTTCGTGAACAGCTTCATCGCCGAAGGCTTCAACGCTGACCCCGCCACCGGCAAGGCGGTGTTTGCAGGCGCGCTGGCCATCGACGGCGCAGGCAACTGGATGGCGATCAACCAGCTCGCCGCCAGCCACGGTTATCGCCAATACCCCTACCTGAACGAAATGGGCGCACCTTTGTCGCCGGCCCAGCTCCTCAGCCGCCCCAAGAGCGATCCCTTCTACGTCGATGTGGCCAACTACAACGACTTCTACCGCGTCCGGGCCAGCGTCTCGGCGGCAGGCGCGTTCTTGCCCCATATGCGCCGCTACGACTGGCCAAGTCCGCATGCGCCCGGCTCCAAGGCCGCCTTTGCGGGCGGCTGCAATGGCGGTGTGGCCGTGCCCGTCGACCCGATCAGCTACGCCCCCTACGCTCGCGCCGTGCTCCTGGAGCTGATGAAAACGGTCGGCTCCGAGGCGGCGAAAGACGCCCCCGACTTGCCTGCGAACACCCTCTTCGCACTCGCCGTCCCGCCTAACGACCCGGTCCATTTCAACGCCTTGCCGGGCGTCGCCGCTAAGGTCCCGGCCCTTGACGCGACCGGCCAGCCGGTGGGCGGCGTGCGTTTCGCCGAGGTCGAGGCGCCGTTCGGAAAGCCCTTGCTGCCGCTGCCGCACGTGGGCCTGGACTCGATCAGCGACACCTGCGGCAATACGCTCGCCTGGACGCCCTTCACCGCTCAGGAACTCGTCCAGCGTTACGGCTCCCTCGAAGGCTACCTGGCCCGCTATGGCGCAGCGATCGACCGCCTCATCGCCGCAGGCTACCTGCTCTCCGCAGACAAGTCCGAGATGCTGAAGACGGCCGCCGACACCTACGCCTCGCCCGCAAACTAAACCGGCCCTCAAGCCGCCGAAGCGCTAGGGCCTGATGATCCGTCCGCCCGTCATCGGTGACGGGACCCCGGTCGTCTTTGGAAAGCTGTAAGGCAGGCCTGCGGCTGTTCGCGCGGCGAGATATGCGAAGGCCTCGGCTTCAATTGCGTCGCCCCGCCATCCATGGTCTTCGGCCGTCTTGACCGGTGTCGCCAAGCGCTCGCTGAGCGCTTTCATGATCTCGGGGTTGCGTCGGCCACCCCCGGTCACAACCAGCTGGATGGGGTTTTGACCCATCATTTCAAATCCCAAGCGGACCGCCTCGGCGGTGAAGGCGACAAGCGTGGCTGCGGCGTCTTCCAACTCGAGCGGCTCCAAGGCTTCGAGGGAAAAGTCGAACCGGTCGAGCGATTTGGGCGGCGGCGCTTTAAAGTAAGGATGCCCGAGCAGACCCGCCAGGACCCCTGAATTGACACGCCCGACGCTTGCATATTTGCCCTGGTCGTCGAAACGACCCGCCCCCCTGGCCTGCACCATAAGGTCAATCATTCCATTCCCGGGGCCGGTGTCGAACGCTGCAATATCGTCGCCGCCGGACCAGAACGTGATGTTGGCGACGCCGCCGATATTAAGCACCGCGAGAGGCGCTTGGAGCCCAGACGCGCGAGCCCGCGCCAGGTGATAGATCGGCGCCAGCGGCGCGCCCTCCCCTCCGGCTGCGACATCGGCCGATCGGAAATCAAAAGCCACCGGCACGCCGCTCTTGCGCGCCAGCAGGCCTGCGTCGCCGAGCTGCACGGTGCGCCCGATCTGGTCGTTGCTGGGACGCTCATGGAGTACGGTCTGTCCATGCATGCCGATCAGGTCGAAATCGGTCCAATTGAGCTTGTGTTGCGAAAGGAACTCTTCAGCAGCGGCGAAGTGCTCCTCAGCGCCCACGCGCGCGGCATGGGCGAATATCGCCGGCTCCGGTGCGCCCCGCTTCCAGGTGAGCGCCGCTTTCGTCGCCTCGAGCATGACCTCGCGCGTCGCGTCTGTGAGGTTGCGCTCACCGGCCGGACCGAAATCAAATATCTCGTCGCCATCAGTCTCCAAGACCGCGATATCCACCGCGTCCAGGGACGTTCCTGTCATAAAGCCGAGCACACGCATGCGGCTTGACTGCCATGTCACGCGCGCCTAGTCAGCCGCCATGTTCGGCAAAGTCGGCTTCATCGACCGTTATTATCGCCCGCTCTAAGAGCAGGCCGCCGAACAATCGCGCCTGCCCCATCCAGCCGGCGCAATCACAACCTAGCCTGAAATCAGCGCCGGCCTCCTTTCAACCGGAGCCCCGTGATGCCCCTCGAAACTGCCGACAAGGCCATGCTAGAGCCCACCGGCGTATTCCCTGAGAATCCCCGAATGACTGATGTCGCTTTCAAATCGCTGTTCCTGCAGGTGTTGCAAGAGCGCGGCTATGTCCACCAGATCACCCATCCCGAAGAGCTGGACGCCGCAGCCTGCGCTGGGCCGGTCGTCGGCTACATCGGCTTCGACGCCACCGCGGCCTCCCTGCATATTGGCAACCTCGTTCAGATCATGATGCTGCGGCGCTTGCAGCAGACCGGTCACAAGCCAATCGTTGTGATGGGCGGCGGCACCACCAAGGTGGGCGACCCATCCGGCAAGGACGAGACCCGAAAACTGCTCACCGAGACGGATATCCAGGCGAACATCGCCTCCATTCGTTCTGTCTTCGAGAAGTTCTTGAAGTTCGGGGATGGGCCGAGCGACGCGATCATGGTCGACAACGACACCTGGCTCTCGAAGCTCGGCTACATCGACTTCCTGCGCGACTACGGCGTGCACTTTACAATCAACCGGATGTTGGCGTTCGATTCGGTGAAGCTGCGCCTTGAGCGCGAGCAGCCGCTTACCTTTATCGAATTCAACTACATGCTTATGCAGGCGACCGACTTCCTGGAGCTAAACCGGCGCCACGCCTGCATCCTGCAGATGGGCGGTTCGGATCAGTGGGGAAATATCGTCAACGGCGTCGAACTTATCCGGCGCGTGGATCAAAAGCCGGCCTTTGGGCTGACGACGCCGCTCCTGGCCACCGCATCGGGCGCCAAGATGGGCAAGACGGCTCAAGGCGCCGTCTGGTTGAACGCCGATTTGCGCAGCCCCTACGACTACTGGCAGTTCTGGCGCAACACCGAGGACGCCGACGTCGGGCGGTTCATGCGGCTCTTCACGGATCTTCCGTTGGATGAAATCGCCGGGCTTGAAGCGTTGGCGGGCGCTGAGATCAATGCAGCCAAAAAGCTGCTCGCCAGCGAGGCGACCCGGCTGCTGCACGGCGCAGACGAGGCGGCCAAGGCGGCCGCGGCGGCCGACGCCGCATTCGTGCAGGGAAAACTATCCGACGACCTGCCTACCCACGAGGTGTCCAGCTCTGATCTTGAAGCCGGCATCGTCTTGGCCGCATTGGCGCAGGATGCAGGGCTCGCGGGTTCGCGAGGCGAGGCGCGGCGTTTGGCCCAAGGCGGAGGATTGCGGGTTAATGACATGCCCGAACTCGACGCTAGTCGTGTCGTGACCACAGCCGACCTGACCGACGGGTTTGTAAAGCTCGCCGCCGGCAAGAAGAAGATCGTCCTGGTGAAACCCGTCTGAAGGAGCTTCAAATGGCCAAGGTGATTGAAGGCGCCAAGGCGCCTGACTTCGAATTGGAAAGCACCCAGGGAGCGGTGCGCCTGTCGGATTTCACCGGCAAGCTTCTCGTCCTCTATTTTTATCCCAAGGACGACACGCCCGGCTGCACCAATGAGGCGAAAGAATTCAGCGCCCTGGCGCCAAAATTCGACGAAGCCGGCGTCCGGGTGATCGGCGTCTCAAAGGATAGTCTGAAGAGCCATGAAAAATTCACCGCCAAATATGATCTGGCGGTGCAGCTGGGCGCCGACCCGCAAGGCAAGGTCGTAGCTGCGTTCGAAAGCTGGGTGGAGAAGAAACTCTATGGCCGCGAATACATGGGCATCGATCGTTCGACGTTCTTAATCCAGGATGGAGCCATCAAGCGGATCTGGCGCAAGGTGAAGGTGGCGGGCCATGCCCAGGCCGTCCTCGACGCCGTGCGCGCGCTCTGAGACGATAGGTCACAAGGCTATCGCCGGGCATGCCGAAATCGGCGATGGCTCGCCGCCGGCGCGAGCTGATCCTTTCATGTCAAGGCGGCGCCGAAGGTCTGGACCGAATCGATAACAACGTTCAATTTCATTCCATCGGCCGTGCGCAAACTCGCGGAACGATTGGCTTGCGCCACTTCCAGGCGCAAAGCGTCTTGCGCGCCCGGAAATTCTCGTCGCATATCGCCGAAATCCACGGGGTTGGGGACTTCAGCGGCCGTATGAAACGTATCGCGCGCCTCCAAGGCTCATTGCTTGAGCTCTTTCCGGAACGCCATCTCTACGTCCGCTCGGGCGGTGAGATGAAAGGCTATGTGCTCACACCGAAGTTTCAGATGATCGCCTCAGCGTGCGTTTCCGTTGCAGCGCTTTGGATGGGCGTTTGCAGCGCCGCGATGCTGGTCAATATGATGTCGGCCTCCTCGACTGATCGGGAGATCGCCAGGACCCAGGCGAAGTACGAACGCTGGATCGCTGACCGTCAGGCGCGCTTAAACTCGGCGGTCGCTGAATTGAACGCGGGCGGCGGATCGGGCGCTGCGCTCGCAGCCACGATTGAAAAGCGGCACGCCGCACTGGCCATGCTGCTCACCCAAATGAAGGGTACGCCTGGCGCGGCCGAGGCCTTGACGCCGGTGATCAACAAGGCTCTGACGTCGAAGGATCAATCTCCGGAGCGCATCGTCGAGACGGTTCGGGTTAGCCAAGAACAGCTCCTCGACGTGGCTGACACCTTCGCCAAGAGCCGCGCCGATCGTTTGCGGTTGGCCTTCCGCCTCGCGGGTCTGACCCCTGCGGCCTACATGCCCAAGGGCGGCTCGCTGGGCGGCCCGCTGATCGAAACGAAGGATCCACGCGCGCTCGCCGCAGTTCTCGATGTCGACGAGGCCTTCGCCGATCGTATCCAGCACGCCGCCAGTGACATGAGCGACGCCCATGCGCTGGAAGACGCAGCCCATAGCCTGCCCTTCGCCAAGCCGACAACCGGAACACAACAGTCGAGCGGCTTTGGGGTTCGCTACGATCCCTTTACGAGCCAACCGGCCTTCCACTCTGGCCTCGACTTCTCCGGCGGACGTATGACCCCCGTCGATGCAACGGCGCCCGGCGTCGTGTCATTCACCGGCGTGCGTTCTGGTTATGGCAATACCGTCGAGGTAGATCACGGCCGCGGCTTCAAGACGCGCTACGCTCATCTGGCGACCATTTCTGTCAGCGTCGGCCAGCAGGTGGGCGTTGGACAACGACTGGGCGGCATGGGCTCGACTGGCCGCTCCACTGGCACGCATCTGCACTATGAGGTGTGGGTCAACGGCCGCGCCCAAAATCCGGATCGCTTCGTCAAGGCAGGCGCCTATGTTCAGCAAGCCGAATAAGCCCGTGTCCTCTGGCCCGCGCGCCGAAGAAGCCTCACCAAGAAAGGCTATCGCCTGCTCGTTGATCGCAGAAAACGTCAGCCTTGCCGGCGACCTCGTCAGCGACGGTGACGTGCAGCTCGATGGGAGCGTGAAAGGCGACCTGAAGGTTGCGCATTTGTCCGTCGGCGAGACGGGCCAGGTCGATGGCGCAATCACCGCAGATTTCGCAGAAATTCGCGGAAGGGTGGTTGGGACGATCACCGCCAAGACCATCAGGCTTTATGCGACGGCCAAGGTAGAGGGCGATATCACCCACCTCCAACTTTCGATCGACTCCGGCGCGCAGTTCGCCGGCCGCAGCATCAAGCTGGCCGCACCGATCGCAGAACAGCTGAGCCTCGTGGCGGAAGCTGCTGAGTAGGCGTTAGCTTTCGGTCTTATCGCGGGTCACGCCGACCCGCTGAGCCAGAGCCGCACCCATGAAATCGTCGAGATCACCATCCAGGACGCCTTGGGTGTCGGACGTTTCGACCTCCGTGCGCAGATCCTTGACCATCTGATAGGGTTGCAGGACGTAGCTGCGTATCTGATGGCCCCACCCAATATCAGTCTTCTGATCTTCCAAAGCCTGCTGGGCGGCTTCGCGCTTTTGAAGCTCCAGTTCGTAGAGCCGCGCCCGCAGCATCTTCCAGGCTTCGTCACGGTTCTGATGCTGCGAGCGACCCGCCTGGCAGGCCACAGCGACACCTGTGGGGATGTGGGTCAGGCGCACCGCAGAATCAGTCTTGTTGATGTGCTGTCCGCCCGAACCTGAAGCGCGATACGTATCTGTGCGAACATCGGCGGGGTTGATGTCGATGACGATGGTGTCGTCGACAACGGGATAGACCCAGATCGAGGCAAAGCTGGTGTGTCGCTTGGCGGCGGAATCAAAAGGTGAAATTCGCACCAGGCGATGGACGCCGGCCTCTGTCTTGAGCCAGCCATAGGCGTTCGCGCCCTTGATCTGCAGGGTCGCCGACTTGACGCCGGCCTGATCGCCCGCGGTCTCTTCGAGGAAATCGACCTGCATTCCATGGGCGTTCGCCCATCGCGTATACATCCGAAGCAGCATCCCGGCCCAGTCGCAGGACTCCGTCCCCCCCGCCCCGGAATTGATCTCGACGAAGGCGTCGTTGCCATCGGCCTCGCCAGAAAGCAGCGCCTCAAGTTCGGCGCGCCCGGCACGCTCCTTGATGCCGCGCAACTGGCCACGCGCCTCTTCGAGCGATGCTTCATCGCCCTCCTCGTCGGCCATATCGGCGTAGCCCAGGGCGTCGTCCAGATCGCGCTCCAAGGCCTTGACCGCTTCAATCTGAGTGGCGAGCCGGGTGCGTTCTCGCATCAAGGCCTGGGCGGCTGCGGCGTCATCCCAGAGCGTCGGGTCCTCGACGCGCGCGTTCAACTCATCGAGTTTGCGTAAGGCCGGGTCCCAGTCAAAGACGCCTCCTGAGCAGTTCGATCGACTGCTCGATGTCGGCCTTGGCGGCCTCGACATCCAATCTCATGGGAAACTCCAAATAGCGGACGCGCCAGATAGTCCCGGCGCGTCAATCATACAAGCCGTTGACATCGTCCTTCTTCGCCGGCGGCTTCGGTGGCGCAAGCGGAGTGACCGCCGAGGCGGCGTTGGGCGCACCGGTGAGACCGTTTTGGAAGACCTTATTGTAGGGCTGAGCGCCAAGCGCGGTCGCGTCATCGACGTCTGCGACCTTAGGCTCAGTTCCCGGACGGAAGGCTTCGCGGATGCCCCGGACCATGGCGAATTTCGCGCTCGATGGCGGCTTGAAATCGTCTGCCGGGAAATATTTGTTCGCTTCTTTCATGAAGTCGATGAAGATCGGCAACGCCGCGACAGCGCCAGCCTCACCGTTGCCAAGGCTGCGGTTGTCATCGAACCCGATGTAGGTGCCGACCACGATGTGGGGCGTAAATCCTACGAACCAGGCCGATCTGAACTCGCTCGTGGTCCCGGTCTTGCCGCCCGTCGGCCGTCCGAGCACTGAAGCGGCGGCGGCTGTTCCGCGTTGCACCACCCCCTGCAGCATCGACGTGATCTGATAGGCGGTGATGGGGTCCCAAACCTGAGCGCCGGACACCGGGATCCGGGGGCTTTCGTCGCCGTTGAAGCCGGAGGTGCAGCGATCGCAGTCGCGCGCGTCGGCCCTGAAAATGGTCTTACCTTCGCGGTCCTGGACGAGTTCAATCAGATGAGGCTCGATCTTTCGCCCGCCATTGACGAAGGCTGCATAGGCCCCTGTCAGACGAAACACCGTCGTCTCGCCGGCCCCAAGCGCCATGGCCAGCACATTCTCCATCTTGGTGACGACGCCAAGCCGGATGGCGGATGCGCTGATCTTGGGCATGCCGACCCCTTGAGCCAGTCGCACGGTCATTGTGTTGCGCGAAAGCTCAAGGCCCTTGCGAAGCTGCAGAGGGCCCAGGAAGTCGTGTTCGTAATTCTCAGGCGTCCAGGCTTGACCGTTGGCGCCTGTAAGCGTGATCGGAGCGTCCATCACGACGCTTGCAGGCGTGTATCCGTTCTCGAGCGCGGTCGCATAGACGATCGGCTTGAAGGCCGACCCCGGCTGTCGAAGCGCCTGGGTGGCGCGATTGAAGCTCGACAGGGAGAAGGAATAGCCGCCGACCATCGCAAGAACCCGGCCGGAATCGGGATCCATCGCGACCAACGCACCGTTCACTGCGGGGACTTGTTTCAGTAAAAATCCGGGCCCCTTGTCGTTGGGAGCCACGAAAACCAGGTCCCCCGCGCCGATGCCGCGTCCCCGCCGCGCCCAGGCAAGATCATCGGCGCCGATCGCGCCGACCTGCCCATCGAGGGTCTTTATATGAACCGTTCCGCCGGCCAGATCGGTGACGACGGCTTGCAGCCACGTCCGCCGTTCGGCCGGCTTGGCTGACTTCTTCGCCACATCTTCCCAGCCCGACAGCGTGGTGACATGGCCCCAGGCGCCGCGCCAGCCATGCCGCCTGTCGTAGCGTTCCAGCCCGTCCATCAAGGCCGTACGCGCCGCGCTCTGCAGGCGCGGATCGAGCGTCGTGCGCATGTAATACCCGCCTTCAGTCAGGCGAGGCCCCAGCGTCGCCAGGCCGCGTCGGCGGACCTCTTCGACAAAATAGTCGGCGTCGCGATATTTGGCGCGGGTCGGCTCAGGCTGAACCTTGAGATCCTCGTGCTTGGCGCCGTCGGCCTGAGCGCGGGTAACCCAGCCGGCCTCCACCATCTGATCCAGAACCCAGTTGCGACGCTGCATCGCCTGGGTCTTGCGACGGATCGGGTGATAGTTGTCCGGTCCTTTTGGGAGAGACGCCAGGTAGGCGCATTCAGCCAGATCCAGGTCGGTGATCGATTTTCCGAAATAGTTGTAGGCCGCTGCGCCAACGCCATAGGAACGGTAGCCCAGCCATATTTCGTTCAGATAGAGTTCGAGAATGCGCTCTTTGGAGAGCGTTCCCTCCAATTGCTGGGCGATCATGGCTTCCTTGAGCTTGCGCCCAAGGGTTGCGTCATTGGTGAGCAGGATATTCTTGGCGACCTGCTGGGTTATTGTCGAACCGCTTTCCAGGCGTCGGCCTTGCGCCAGGTTGACGATATCCTTGGCGCTGGCGCGAATGATGCCGGTGTAGTCCAGTCCAGAGTGCTTGAAGAAATTACGGTCCTCAGCAGCCAGAAAGGCTTGGGCGAGCTGAGGTGGGATATTGTCGTAAGGCACGAAGATGCGACGTTCCCGTGAGAACTCGCCGATCAGCGTGCCGTCCCAGGCATAGGCCCTGGTCGCCGTCGGTGGATGATAGTCCGCCAGGTCTCCGGCGTCGGGCATGTCATGGAATAGCCACGCCGCCCAGATCGCCACGGCGAAACCGGCCATGGCCACGAGGCTCAGCACCGCGACAGCTACAATCGCGACCCATTTCTCGCGGGGAGGATTCAACGGACTAACGGCCTCCAGAGGCGCGCCCCGCCCCTTCGGCTTTCGGTCTAGACGGCTTCGGATGCGGCGCCAACGGTCAAGGAGGCCGTCCTGCCCAAGAGCTCAGCGCGACGCCAGCCTCGTGGCCTGCGCGAAATAGTCGTCGATGGAATCGCCAACCGCGCTCATCAACCGGCTACGCTTCGCCGGGTCGCGAAGCAATTGCTCGTCCTCAGGGTTCGTCACAAAGCCCATCTCCAGGAGGACAGCCGGCACGTCGGGGGCAAGCAGCACCATGAAGCCCGCATCGCGCTGGCTGCGGCGCAACATCGGGGCCTTGCCCTCAATTCGGCCAACCAAGGTCTGCGCAAAAGCGGCGGAGCGGTTTTTGGTCGCACGTTGGGTCAAATCGAAGAGAATGTCGCTGACGCCGCGGTCGCCGGTGAGACTGGCTTTCATGAACCAGTCGTCACGACTGACGAAACGCGCGGCGCGGTTCGAGGCTTTATCAGAGAGCGTATAGACCGAAGCCCCGCGAACACTGGCGTCTGGTCCGCTGTCGGAATGCAGGGAGATAAAAAGATCAGCCCCGGATTTCTGGGCGATCCGCACCCGGTCGGCGAGCGGCACATAGGTGTCGTCATCCCTGGTCAGCACAACCCGGTAGCGCGATGAGCGTTCAAGACGCTCCTTCAAAGCCAGCGCTGCGGCGAGATTTACGTCCTTCTCATAGCCTTGAGACCCCAGCGCGCCTGGGTCGTGGCCGCCGTGACCAGGGTCGATCACAATGACCTTCTTGAGCGAGATCGACAAATCTTGGGACGGCGTAATCTGAGGCCGAAGCTTGAGGGCGACTGCGCTCACCGGGGGATTGGCGCTGGTCAAGCGCACCAGCCCCGGTTGGGAGACCACGTCGACGACGTAGCGGTAATGGTCAACTCCGTCGGCGGGCGGGAGTAAAAACCGGCCCTTGATTTTAGCGTCCGGCGCCAAGTCGAGCTGTAAGCGTGCGCCGGACGCAGTCTGGTCAACCATCCAGGCCTTGACCAGCCCCTGCCCCGCACCTTGGAGGCCGCCGGCCGCCGAAACCGTCGGCAACAGGAGAATGACGTGGCCGTCCGCGGCCCCGTCCGCTTCAAGCTTTCCGCTGACAGCCTGGTCGAGATCGATCACCAGCCGGGTCTGCTGGGCGTCGCCCCCCAGGCGAACCTTAAGCAAGCCTCCCAGTGACCCGGCCGCATGCGAGGCCATCGCCACCGCCAGCCCAACGGCTACGGAGAACGCGGCGGCCAAAGCCACGCGCCCTTTGTTCCGCACCAAAACCGCTACCCCAACCCTCATCAGACCTCATCCCCAAGGGGGATTCGAAAACCACTGATCAAAGAGCCATATAGACGCCAAGCCCGTGGACAAACGGTTAACAAGATCTTGCGGGGAAGTCATTTCCGGTTCGGCTTTCCTTTTGTCGCCTACTGTTGCAATGTCCCGGCGCGCGCCAAGCCGCCTCTCGCTCTATGCGGGGCGAAGGATCGCGCGAACAAAACCCGCGTCAACTGAGCGATCCTCGGCGACCGACGCTTTATCCGATCCGCGCTATCCGGCGCGCCTGGGAACACACAAGATGGGCAGCGCTGCTCACGCCACATATCGGCTTCAAGCCCCCGCAGACGCCACCGGCGCCTTCGCGGTCGGCGCGCGCGCTCGTCTCACAATCAATAGCCGGCTGCCCCTGGAGCTTGCATCCAGCGCGCGCCGCGGAGATAATTCTAATGTCCAAGAACATGTTGATCGACGCAGCCCACGCGGAAGAAACGCGTGTGGTGGTCGTCGACGGAACGCGCGTTGAAGAGTTCGATTTCGAGAGTTCCAACCGCAAACAGCTTCGTGGGAACATCTACCTCGCCAAGGTGACCCGCGTTGAACCGTCGCTTCAGGCGGCTTTCATCGAATACGGCGGAAATCGTCACGGCTTCCTGGCCTTCAACGAAATCCACCCCGACTATTACCAGATCCCTGTCGCCGACCGCGAAGCGCTGATGCGCGAAGAAGCGGAGGACGATGACGATCATCACGAACCACGTGGCCGTCGCAATGGGCAGGCTGCTGGCGAGAGCGCGGAAGAAGGCGACGACGACGAAGTCGAAGCCGCCTCCGACGATGACGACGACGTCATGGAAGAAGAAGTCGCACGACGCCGTCGTCGACTGATGCGGAAGTACAAGATTCAAGAAGTGATCCGGCGCCGGCAGATCATGCTGGTTCAGGTGGTCAAGGAGGAGCGTGGCAACAAGGGCGCAGCGCTAACCACCTATCTTTCGCTGGCCGGCCGCTACGGCGTCCTGATGCCGAATACGGCGCGCGGCGGCGGGATCAGCAGAAAGATCGAGACCGCCACGGATCGACGCCGTCTTAAGGGAATTGTCCAGAGCCTGGACGTACCGCAGGGCATGGGCCTGATCGTTCGCACGGCTGGCGCCAAGCGGACAAAGGCTGAGCTCAAGCGTGATTACGACTACCTTCTCAGGCTTTGGGAGAATATCCGCGAGACCACGCTGCACTCGATTGCGCCAGCCTTGATCTACGAGGAGGAAGACCTTGTAAAACGCGCCATACGCGACCTCTACGACAAGGACATCGACGGGGTTTTCGTGGAGGGCGATGCGGGGTTCAAGGAAGCGCGCGATTTCATGCGCATGCTGATGCCCAGCCAGGCCAAGAAAGTGCAGCTCTATCGCGAGCCGACGCCGCTCTTTGTGAAGCACCGGGTCGAAGATCACCTGTCCCAGATCTATTCGCCGGTCGTTCCCCTGAGGTCGGGCGGCTATCTGGTGATCAACCAGACCGAGGCCCTGGTCGCCGTCGACGTGAACTCTGGCAAGTCGACCCGTGAACGGAACATCGAGGCCACCGCGCTTAAGACAAACATGGAGGCCGCTGAAGAAGCGGCCCGCCAGCTGCGTTTGCGCGACCTTGCCGGGCTGGTCGTCATCGACTTCATCGACATGGATGAGGCGAAGAATAATCGCGCGGTCGAAAAGAAGCTCAAGGATTGCCTGAAAGACGATCGCGCCCGCGTCCAGATGGGTAAGATCTCGCCCTTCGGCTTGATGGAGATCAGCCGTCAGCGCCGCCGCACCGGGGTGCTGGAGGGTACGACCCACATCTGCGAGCATTGCGCTGGCACCGGGCGCGTGCGCTCGGTCGAATCCAGTTCGCTGGCGGCCCTGCGATCATTGGAGCTTGAAGCGCTAAAGGGTGGCGGCGAAGCCACCCTGAAGGCGCCGCGCGCCGTGGGCCTATATATCCTCAACGAGAAGCGCGCGCATCTGGCCCGGCTGCAGCAGACGCTTGGTCTCTTCGTCACCGTCGTGGTGGACGACGACATGGTGCATTCAGATTGCCTGATCGAGCGAACGGCGATGGAGCAGCGGGCCGATCACGCCTTGGCTGCGGCGCCCGTTACGACCTACGAGGCCATCGTCGATGACACCTACGACGACGAGGCGTTCGAGGACGAAGATGAAGATGAGGAAGACGTCGAACCCGAACTAGAGAGCCAGTACGCCGACGACGAGCCGCATGCCGAGGCCGGCCAGCGCGGACGTCGAGACGACCATGTCGCCGAAGACGTGGAGACCGGACGTCGAGGCCGCCGGCGCAGACGCCGCGGGCGGCGCGACGGCGAGCCGCGCGAAACATTGGTGTCTGGCCAGACGCCACGGCCGCCTGAAGGGCCGCGTGACAGCGACGACCAGGACAGCCAGAGCCGTCGCCGACGGCGCGGTCGACGCGGCGGTCGGCGCATGCGCGATGACAGCCGTCCTGCCGACGCCTTCGCCTGGACGCGCCCGTGGGTGCCCTATGGCGATGATCCCTTCGTCTGGTACGATCCCTCCGAAGACCTGAAGTCGACGCCGGTGGCCGCCAACGACGCGCGCGACGCTCAACGCCCAGCCGCTGAGGCCACATCGCCTGCCCCGTCGACCTCAGCTGCACCAAAAGTCGCCGATCACGAAGACGTATGGGTCGAGCTGCCCGCTGCGGAAGATAAGCCCAAGCGTCCGCGGCGCGGCCGCGGTCGGGGTCGGGCCAATGAGGCCAACCTGGGCCCTGGCGAAGAGCGCGCAGCGGTGACGCCCGCCGAACCGGTGATCGAGAGCAAGCCAGAACCGGTTCCAGCGCCGGAGACGATCGCCGCAGAGCCCGCGCCAACCGGAAAGAAGCCGCGCGCCAGCCGGGCCAAGGCCAAGGTTGTCGTTGAAGCTCAGCCCGAACCAACACCTCCGCCAGCCATTGAAGTCCTCGCCCCTGCGCCGCGCGATCCGGATCCGACGGAAATCACCGCCGCGCCGGCCGCCCCGCGCAGAGGCTGGTGGCGGCGCGGTTGACGCGCTAGGTTTGAACTCACGTAGGGGGGCGTAGTTGGAAGGTTAACATGGCCGCTCCTAGGCGTTCGGTTCTTCGTACCTGTCTGGCGGGGGCCCTAGCGGTCAGCTTCGTGCTGCGCCCAGGGCTGGCGGCCGCCCAGTTCGGGCAGGGCGACAGCCTGATCCGCGACACTGAGATCGAAGACATGCTGCACCGTGATGTGGCTCCCATCTTCACCGCGGCGGGCATCGATCCCAAAGGGATTCAAATCGTCCTGCTTGGATCCAAGGAGGTCAACGCCGCGGCTGGGCCTGGCGTCATGATTGTCTCCACGGCGCTGATCCTTCAGGCCAAGAATCCAAATGAATTGCAGGGCGTTATGGCCCACGAAGTCGGCCACTTGGCCGGCGGGCACAGTTTCCGCTCCGGCGAATACCAACGCGCCGGCATGGTGCCGCTGATCCTGACGATGGGTCTAGGCGTGCTGGCCGCCATAGCCGGTGCGGGCGATGCGGCCGCAGGCCTCATATCCAGCGCGCCCTATTTCGGGGCGTTGGGCGCCTTCGGCTATGGTCGCGAGCAGGAAAGCAGAGCCGACCAGGCTGGCGCAACTCTCCTGGAAAAGGCAGGACTGTCGGGACGTGGACTTGTCGATTTCTTCGACAATTTCCGCTACCAGGAGGTCTTTGCGCAGTATCGTCGATTCAAATATTTCATCGACCATCCGCTGTCGTCAGACCGCATTGAGGCGCTCCGAACCCGGGTCATGGGTCTTCCCCATTATGACGCCAAGGATACGCCCGAGGCCCTGTCAGAACACGAGATCATGAAGGCCAAGCTCGATGGCTTCATCAATCCTCAGGTCAGCCTTGGAAAGTACGATGAAAAGGACATGTCCTTTCCAGCGCGCTATGCGCGCGCAATCGCCTACTACCAACTCAGGGAGCCGGACAAGGCGTTGAAACGGGTTAACGCCTTGCTCGAAGAACAACCCAACAACCCCTATCTCTATGAGTTGAAGGGCCAGATTCTGTTCGAGTTCGGGCGGGTCGAAGAGGCCGAGGCGCCGCAGCGAAAATCTGTTGAACTGAAGCCTGATGGGCCTTTGCTACGGGTCAACCTGGGTCAAACTCTGATCGCGCTGGGCAGCAAAGCCAAAACCGAAGAAGGCATCGTCGAATTGAAGAAGGCGTTGACCCAGGAAGAGGACAACGCCATCGCATGGCGGATCCTGGCCGAGGGCTACGACAAGCATGGCGACGAAGGCCTGGCCCGGCTCGCCACCGCCGAAGCCCAATTTAATGTCGGAAACATGCGTCTGGCCCGCGAGTTCGCAATTCGCGCGCGCGAGCGACTTCCCAAGGACAGTCCCGACTGGCGGCGAGCCACCGACATCGTGCTTGTTTCCCAGCCAACACCCGAGGAGGTGCGCGCGATCGGACACGATGGATCGCTCCTCCCTCAATTAGCGCACTAACTCGCCTCGCAATGGCCGCCAATTCATCCTATCTGGCTTTCATGACCCTAAACCTTCGCCCCCTTGTTCCCGGCGCCTTTGCAGCGCTTGTCCTCACCCTTCCCCTTTCAGCTTGCCAGAAGGCCGACGACGCCCTCTTTGGCCAAAAGGTTCACGCCTACCTGATAGCCCACCCCGAGGTCATTCGTGAGGCGGCGGAAAAACTAAGTGAGAGCGAGCACCTTGCAGCCATCAAGGCTTCAACCGACGCAATCGCGCGCTACCGAGGTCAACTCGAACATGACCCGCGCGATCTTGTCGCCAACCCGGACGGCAAGGTCACGGTCGTGGAGTTCTTCGACTATCGCTGCGGCTACTGCAAGCTGGCGGCTCCCGAAGTCATAAAACTCATCGCCCAGAACCCCGACGTCAGGTTCGTATTCAAGGAATTTCCAATCTTCGGCGAAGTATCAGACACCGCCGCAAAGATCGCACTGACGCGGGAAGCCAAGGCAAAAGGCGTTCAACTTTATCAGGCCCTCATGAGCGAAAAGGCGCTGGATGACGCGGCTCTTGATCGCCACCTCGTCGAGGTGGGGGTCAATCCGGCCGAGGCCCGCAAGGCCGCGCAGCATCCGCTGATCGACCGCCAGATCCTCGATACGCATGCGCTTGCGCAATCAATCAAGATCGATGGAACGCCAGCCTTCGTCGTGGGCGACGCCATGATCCCTGGCGCCGATATTCCCGCTTTGCGCGCCGCCATCGCTGCGGCTCGCGCTGGCAAGCCCGTGACGGAAACCAAGAGCTAGATCGCTTCGAGATCGAGCCACGCCCCCCGAAGGCCGTCTCAATCCGCCACGCGCCTTGAGCGCGCTCCACGACCGCCCGTGCGGACCGCAACGTCATGCTGCGAGCTTGCGAATTTCGCGCAAAGCGGGATGTTCAACGACTACTGGAGCAGGCCTCCTAAGCCGTCTAGAGCGTTCGGCCATCGAGTTGAATCGATTGTGATCGTGGAGGGATTCCGGCGGACGGCGATGCGTGAGTCCATGGGGCTTCCTGATTCGGGAGGTGGACATGGGTTCGGCGCATTCG